>Ga0210059_1003715_pt1 | contig 24553 bp, 13 predicted proteins | sample Ectturendosymbi2_FD_188042 | JGI IMG/M metagenome (GOLD analysis project Ga0210059, IMG submission 188042) | Ecteinascidia turbinata endosymbiont from Florida, USA - Sample 2 (SPAdes) (version 2) | ecosystem: Host-associated > Tunicates > Ascidians > Unclassified | place: Key West, Florida...
TGATAAAAATATTCGTAATTACTTCTCTTTTTTATATTTCGCATATGGAATCAATTTTGTAGCCAAAATAAAGCATCACCTGGCAAAAATTATAGCCTGCTTTGTCATTCAAAATTGTTTTAATGTGACTGTGGCCCTTATAAAGTTTTGAGTGTGATTATGACCATTACAGTACTGTTGCGTATGGCAACGCACAAGTAACTCTGTGACGTAGGAATTTGCTGTGGTTTTAAATTAGATATCTGAATGCGGTAGCTGACTTGGGAACCATTCTAGGTTTCAATGAATTGTTCTGTGGAGTGATTTGCATGCGGCACGAGTCTCACTCAATGATACTGCAATGCATGAATTTAATCAATGAGTCTTTGTTCAACATTAGTCATTGTGATTTTCTATTGTGCAAACACAACTGCATTACATAAGCCTGACTGGAAATTTTTGGAAGGGGGTTGTTAGGTTAAAATGGGTTGCAAAAAGGGTCGCTGCATAAAAAGAATTAAAAACCACTGACATTCACCGTGAAAACGTCATTTCGTTGTGTTACGAGATCAGTAACAAGACTTAATAGTTATAGGGCAAAGGCAAAAAGACAACTTTCTCAAAATGTTTGAACATTCACATATTTGACGAAACAATAAAATTATAATAAAAAATATGAGAAGCGTTTGACAATCGCAAACGTTTTTCAGATTGATGCCATACGCCAAAGAAAAAAAGACAACTTGATTGTTTCCAATATCGTATTAAAAAAAAGTTAAGAAAGTGGAAAGAAAAAGAAATGTGAATAGCTGCTGTTATATTCGAAAAGTTGTAACTTCACTTCTTTTTGTAAAATGCTGGTCGACTGTAGCTATTTTTGTAGTTTGCTCTTTCAGAACCAGCTTATCAAGCACCAAGACTTTTCAAAACATTTAAAAAAATGACGTTATGTACTACTTCTAACTTTGCTGTTGTTATTCTGTTAAAAACGTTGTTTCAAATTGCGGGCTACTCCTGCAGTAGACCTAGTCATTAAAAGAAAATGCATGACCGAGTCATGTGGAATTTCTCTGTTAGTGCGAATAATTTCAGATGATTGAAACCTTTTGGTGAAGTTAACGATAAAGTCTAAGAAGTCCAATCGAAATTCTGTGATTATTTTTTTTCTAAAACTGGAAAATCAATGTGGATCTTTAATAAATGCAACAATATTCGATGTTCATCTTTTCAGATTAAAAGCAGCCCTTTTCAATTACTCGTAATTACCTTTAAATTGCCAGTCGAAACCTCTTATTGACTCAAAGGTACGCTACGAGGTTGATCACACCAACATTAGCTGACATGTTCTAAACTGTACGACGGAAAATTTTTGTGAAATTAAATGAGAAGGTAGTGTTCAACGCGGTGCACGCAAGTTAGCTCAGCAAAGCCTTTGTCACATCGGCAGGTCCAACACTGCAGTGGTTTTCCTTATTTGTAAAGACATCCATGTAGAATGCTTGACAGAAAAAATATGACGGAGTTTTTTGCAAATTTTGAAGAAAAAATAAATGGAGATCGGTTTTATTCCATGTAGTTTGGTTACTCCCCACCGCTTATGTCATTTAGCGAATTATAACTACTGTATATTAAATTTCAGTTGTTGTGAGGATTACTTACCACAAGCGTAACATTTGCGAGACTTGGCAAACAGTTTGTTATGTGTAAATGCGTTGTTGACCTTCAATAACTCAGCTTTTGAAATGTTTCAAACTTACAGGAAACATTGAAAGAGACGTAAGTTTCATTGTCAGGTGTTCAATGAGTTCATAAGAGTACACGAGTTTAATTTGTTGCAAATGGTTTTCACAAAATAGTGCCCACTGCTATTAAAACCGAAGCCTAAATCGCACTGCTTTCACATTTTTGCACACTGAAAAACACAAAATTCTAACTACACTTGTTCATGTGGATCGTGGACAAAATTTTCGTCCATACTAGAGAAATACGCTGGGCGAAACCACGTGACTGCGATGGCGGCGCTGAGCTCGACCTCGCATATCATGCGGAGCAAGCGTGGATTGGAATAAATAAGCGCTGTGTTATACAGGGCAGGTTCTGTGTTGAGCAGGGCTAGGAGGGTAGAATGGAACCTTGGTGAAGTTTAGTATTTGCTGCCATACAGAACACCACAAAGCGATAAGATAGCCGAAGCTCACGAACTACAGTACAAAGGCCTTTTTCAAACACAGAGTTCGGCATGAGAAAGAACGAAAACATCGTCATTGTGATGCGATAGTGGTTTCCTGCAATGCATTTGACCATGGCTTAGCCATTGAACCTCTGTGATCAAAATGAAATATACACCGATTGTCTTTTCAAACATCTAATTGATGCGCTTGTTGGCGTTGCTGAAACTTGTGGATGTAATTACCGGTTGCGCTGTCATCAACAGGTTGCATACGGCGCGACAGATCACCAACGCAAAGCTTTTCAAAACAAAAAAACATCAAACTGAAACCAAGCGATATTATGCATGGTTTCCTTTGAAAACATAACGGTGCAAAGTTTCACACTGGTAATAATACTCTCTTCATGGCAGTTATTGGTTATAAATGATCGATTCCTTGCTTACACCCATCGTGGAAAGTGCATACTTGAATAGAGATATGTGCAAGTTTGAATCATCGCAAAAAGACGAAAGCAGATGGAAGTCGACTGATTCCGCGAAAGCATACAGAAACACTAGTGCTTTTAAGTGTGGTTATAAATTAAGTTCCTTTTGCTTGTTGTTAGAATTACCTTCAGTGTAGAAAATGATATCAGTAAAGGCCCATTGCGGGAACATAACTTTGTCTCTACAGGCTGAAAACTCCAGCGGTTTTCAAAAGAAAACAGTTACCGCTCTTGGATTCAGTTTATTTTCCCTTTACATTTCATGAAACATAAACAAATTGCAACTATAAGTACATTTTCCTCAAAACTTTGACCTACTGCAGAAGTGCACCTCGACAGTGACCTTTGGTAAAGACAGATTGACCTTAAACCCTTAGGCAGAGTTCAAGCGTAATTAGACTCGTTCAGCTAATTGCCTAAAATTGTAATCGGACTGATCTTCAGCATTTCCGTGGCAAAGTTATTAAAGAACACATCAGTTTGTTTCAAACTGCCAGGCTTAAAACCAACGGTTGAGGGCAATTGAAAGAACGTTCAGGTGAATGTTAACAGCTTATTAATCACGTTACGGTCAAGGTTTTAAAGACGAAAGTGGTCAAGGTTTTAAAGACGAAAGTGGTCAAGGTTATAAAGACGAAAGTGAAGAAGTGCTTTAGAGAATAGAGTTTTGTTGTTGAACATAAATTGTTTTTGATAAAAGTTTGAAATAATAATTCTGAAAAGAAAGATTGCTGAGCCAAGAATGCCAAAAATCAACGTCTAATTTTGATGATATTATTTCTGCTGTTCGTTCCTGAAAAGATTATACTGCAATAAAGAATAATACTTGGGTTTAGAAACGCCATGCTTTGCTTTATATGCGAAAAATAACGTGGACACATACAAGCAAAAAATTATAATCTAAGTAGGTGCTTACAACATACGTCACACCTGTTTCCGTACCAACTGCAAACATCGTTAACAAGTGGTTTAACTAAAGTAGTTTTGGGTTCCGCAGTCTTGATCATTCAAACAATGGAATGCTAATTGTCAGCATAAAATCATTAACAGGAAATTTTCACAAGTATTCTTCTCAGTTTCATGTGATTTTTTTATTTGTCTTTATAAGAAAAGAGCGTTCACTTTTTCCCAAACTCATTCGATTTGCGTGATTGGAGAGTGCTCTTTCACCTGTGTGCGTCAACCTCGCACGAACACATGACATGGTGAAGGAACCAGCCCGTGAATCACATCCTGCTACTAACCTCACTGCGACCAGTCCTATTGCTTCAAGTACGTAATGATATCTTGATGTTGAAAACAATTGCTTGCACCACTGGTCGCTGATTGCTTTGTGTTTAATTGCTTGTTCAGAGCAGTTGATGCGGTTTGCAGGTTAACGTTTAGCTGACCTAATAGGAACGAATGAAGAAAGTAAAAAATGAATGTTTGCGCAACTGTTGACAACATGGGGATTGCGTGCGAGGAAAGTAGAGTAAACTTGATTCAAAGTCATTTTGTCATTGGTTAAATTCAGTGACGTTAGTTGTGTTTGAGAAAGTAATTGTACAGTACATCCGCTCGTGGGGTCAAAAGATTTCGTACGGTTTTATCATCAACCAGTGAAGAAGTCTTAATAAAACTCCTTCCGCCTTTACTCATTAAAATTTGACAAAACGTTTCGAAAGAAGATGCAAGGATCAATTTGTTCGATTTTCTACAGAGCAAAGCTTCACGGCATATTTTTCTGCTAAACATCGCAAGTGATTCAACATAGGATAGTGGTTGTGGTTGAACAGTAAATGTGTATTCACAAACCACACTTACTTAAAAATTACTTTGGCTAAACGAAAATTGATAAAAGTTGTCACTTAGCACGGAAGGAGTTAAGCTAGTTCATGAAAGGACAACAGTAACAAATGCACCTGTGTGGTTTCTAGACAACTGACGGCCAATGATGTTGCACTTCTCCCAAGAGCTGACATTGCAGTAAGCAAGAATTATATCATGCTGTATGGGATATATTAGTGCTTTAATGTTTTGCGCATTCTTGCTGCGTGATTTCAAGCAATACTGCATTCGTGATTCATTGCAATGTATTTGTTTGCATACAGCCTAACAGCTGCCACGATAACCTGCAAACCTACATCACCGCAGTTTGTCACTGTTTCCGGTTTGCGCATGTGAACGCTCAACGCTCTTGTTCATCGTTAGTCTACACCGAACCGTTTAATGTTACGTTGTTCCAGGCGCGTAGCTAGAAATTTTGATAGGGGGGGCAAACAACAACCAAGTTTCAACATTGAAATATATAGGATAATGCCCCTTGTTTTAAAGCATCATCCATAAAATATGCCTTTTTCTGACGTTTCTTTTTCTGAATAATTCTATTCAGATATAAGCCGGCAAATAGATAGTCTGTTTTCCTTGAATTAACAAGTTTTAAAAGTTTATTTTTAGTAAATTTCCAAGTTTTTACTTCGAATGAAAGCCACCATTTTCTCATAAAACTTTCTTGCGAAAGCGTTTGTTAAGATCTTGATGCTATACTTGTAAGTGAAAGGTCTGCAGTATGCTTTTTTCAGCCAATATTGCAGTTGAGAAAGGAGTCGTCGTGGCCGTCATTGTGATTGCGCTTTTTATATTTACTTGTCGCCGCAGCTTAAAAAACAACGGTTGGTTAGTTGATCTAGCCCAGTGCGGTTTCCAAAGTATGAATCAAAACGCAAAGAAGGTGGAGAAGGGTCAAAAAATAGGTCGCGCAGAGGCGATCCAAACCGGAGTTATAAATTTTCAACTTTACCTCTGCTTGTCTGCCTGTAGCATAGATACTTGAGAAGAGAGTAGATCGCTGACATTAAAAACGAACTTAGCAACTTGCTGCCAGAAATCAACCACACTTCCAGTATTTTTTTCATTCGTTGTTTGAGGTTTGGGTCGCCAGGTGTTCACCAAACTCAGATTTGGGTCGCGCTCAAAAAAGGTTGGGAAGTAAGCGGTTGATGTCTTTCTTTAAATCCATTAGTGGTTAAATAAAAAAAATCTAATCGACTAGGAAAAATTCAATTTAGTTACATATTGGTCACATGCGCTTTATCAAGAAAACAGATTCCAAGCTATCTGTAAAAGTAAATGGCAGTGTCAATGGCTTTAACACTTACAAAATAAAAAGCATCTTTCTACTTTTGTTAGATTTTTCTGCTGACTCTTCGCTTTGCAGCTGAATGCTTTCAAATTTACTGTAGGATAGGGTGGTAATTAGCATCAGGTGAATGTTGAAACACTTTCAGACTATGTAGCCAACAGACCGGATTCTGGTTACTTGACAAAACTGTTTTTTACTCGCCGGCAAGGTAATGGGAGATCATTGATGAAACCGTTGAGGCTCCACCTATTTGTGATTGAACAGTCACAGTATGTCAATAGGTCTATATGCCATCACAACTAAGAAGCTAGAATAATCGCTGTTGTGGCTAAACGGTGTCTATGGCCTAACTGCTTAGTGAAAAAGACCTTGAAACCGAATTGCTTCTTAGCCAAGGCTTGAGCTTCAAGGCATGCAAAATATCACCACCATATTCATACATTTAGTTGCAAAACTGTACAAAGATCTACGATGTTCATTTAAAGCAACGGCTGATGCTGCAGTCAAGGGCAAAATATACAGCATTGTCAGCATGCCAGAGTTTTCAGCGAAGAATTTTTGCGATGGTCTTGAAATGAAATTTGCATCACCATCAGATGGGATACAGCAAGCTGGTGCGCCAGAAACAGCTGCGAAAAGCGTTGGGCTAATCCTTGTTTTACTTTCGTTTAGTAATTACAAGCGCGTAGATAAAAGTTTGTATTTCATTATAACCACTTCCACACGGGAAATTGCCCCATCGCCCCCCCTGGCTACGCGCCTGCGTTCTTCTGACTTCACATTCAAGAGTATAGGAGGTTTTGTTGTATATCTGAATAAATGTGAAAGAGGCGATAAACTTAGAGTGTTACCGGAGAGTTATCAACGGGCAAAGTGGTGAGAGCTTTCTCTTTCGCCTTGCATTGGTTTGGCATCTTCAAGACGTCGGTCGCGCAGTTGGGAGACTGAGCTGTGCTCCTGCAACAACTAGGTTGACCCCTCAGCTAGTAGGGATCTCTGGGGAATCGTAATCGGCCGACGACCCACTTCACTCGGTTTCGCAAGACCACCCGAAACCCTACAATGCCAATGCTTCTGCTGGCGTGATTCTGTACTGTCCAGAACACGTAGATTAAACAACAGATGACAAGACGTAAAATTGTTTCTACAATTTACTTCGCTCAGAAAAAGCGAAAGTATTATTAAACATTGTGTCATCTCAGTTTACATGTTCCCAAACTTCGTTTGATAAGTAATGATACAGATTTTTCAAAGAATTCACAGAATGGCTAAGCAACAAAAGGTTATGCGGGCACTTTACTGCCTACAAGAATTGAAGCCTCTCATAGGTGTGCTGAGAGCTTCCGAGGAATCTGCCTGTCTCGCTCGCTTTCATAACTTTACGATGGTTTGAACTTGCAAATATCGTCTTTACAACAATAAGTCTTCACAATGGTGACGCCGTCGAATCAATTGTTTTACTAGGAAATCGATTGTGGTAATTTACGCATCTTCAGTTCTGGAATTTGCAAGCAAAGCCTTACGAGTGAAATGGTGAACAACTAAAGCACGATTTAGAGAGTATATGCTAAGATCAGCTATCTACTGCGAGCACTAAAACTTTTGATTTCAAGGAGCATTACCTACTATTTGGATCCATTTCCCTCCAATGGAAAATATTATCTCAAAGCAAGTTTTACGGTTTGCCGCTTTTGACAAAGAATTCCCCCTCTCCTTTCAAGATCTTATCGGAGTACCCGTGGTGATAATATTGATTTCAATGAAGTATATCCTCCTCAGCTTAGGAAGTGGCTGTACAACTGTCGTATTGACTGACTGTTTCCTGTTTGCAGAGTTACTAAATAAAGATACTGACCTCAAATGACTAATTCATGAATGGCCGTTGAAAGCAAAGTTGCTTGCACTGCGCAGCAATAAAAGATCTTAAAGACACACTCAAGAACGCGGTTTCGTCGAAGTGAATTACATGTACATACCAGAACATAGCAGGTTTTTGGTTAACAAACAACATCAATGCATGCATTACTTGATTGTTGCAATAACCGAAAGAAAATTTTAGACTGTTTTCATTTTTAATTCAAAGAGAGTTCGAAGGTTAGCACCATCGCAATCACTTGCAGCACTTTAAGATCCTCTGCTACTCTAATTTGGGTAAAACATTGGTCATTTTAAATTTGTCTGAAGTTTTTGATAGACACCAGCTTTGAGTATTTTTGATACGACATCAAATAACTTAGGTAATAATCACGCAGAAGGAGTTAAAACAAGTCAAAATGGCAGTGACTTACATGTTTTGATACTGGTAACGAATCGGACAGTTTTTTAGTAATACCTTGCATGCGTAGGTTTAGTACTACAAGGCTACAAACGCAGTTCTTAGTTTATCTTGATCAACACACCATTAAACACTATGGCTTATTTTTTATTTTGAAGCCAGCACCCAGTAAGCTCAATTCGGTAACAAACGAGAGCAGGTTTTGCAACAGACAGAAAAAAGGGACGTTATACTACTGGCCGCATGTTGTCGCGGTATTCACATAAAAGCAGCCGTTCACGCAGGCAGAGTCAGTCCAAGTTCAACGGGCACCTGGCAAAAAGTCTTTGCGAAACACTTCCGTTTGCAGCTTAAAATGCCAAAACGATTTAAAAAAGTTGTTTCTTGGTCTAGATCAGTGGTTCTCAACAGCGGTTCCTAGAGTCGCATGTGGCCCCAAGCATCTTTTGCGCGACTCTCAGCAGTCTTTCAATAACACCTCTAATATTTTGTGTAACGTACTTCGTTCGGCAACAAAACAAAACGTGTCAGTTGACTTGTGTTAAAATTTCTTTAGTGCGGCTCTCTAACAAAATCGTAGGTATGGATTTATCTCCCTTCAGCGAAAATGTTGAGAACCACTGATCTAGATCATTTTCTTTACAGACTAAGGCTTTGTTTTAGTAAAGATCAGGTAGTTATCAGCATAGGTTTATACAGCAGAAAACACCACTTCAGAGGTTTGTTAGTTGGAAAACAAGTCATATAGTTCCATTAACCCTGTGAGGTGTAGCAGTTTCTTGTTGGTTTATTGCGAGTACGTATTATTGTGACAGTGTTTTAAGTGTCTCTTTCAACAATTTTTCATTCATGCTATGAATTTTACATCGTTTATAACGTGGAAAAAATTAGCTTGAAAACTGCACTCCAACACAGATGCACAGTCATGCATGCAAATTGCGAAGCTCGCCACAAAGGTTAGGCTCAACAAAGATGCAAACCCAGTCTAAGCCAAATTAAATTGGTTAAGAATTTGAGCACTTTTACAGGGATTGCGATAAAATAGTGTGTTCCGAGTTTGAATACATTTGGGGAAAGTCTTGTATTTTTATTATTATACTAGCTTTAGTTTGTCTTATGAGCTGTTTTTTTTTGGACACCTGCACCTAGTTTTACTCTAAACTTGTCATAACGTTTACATGGTCAAAAGAAAATCAGCCCAAAGGAACAGTCTTATGGAGATGTTGTATATAAAATTAATATAAAATGTAAAATCGATGCAGGAAAGTGAAACATAATTTTACCGGAAGTTGTGGAGGTTAAGTATTCCAGAAAAACGTAATATAAGTTGGGCCTATCGTACTCCTGGTTATCTAATGCGCTGAGCGCGCTACAATTTACCTGAGCTCGGCTAGAATCCGAGGCTGCGGTTTTTTTCACAAAAGTTGGTTGCCGCAAGAATTTACATTGAAAAATTTGCTCCCGGTTATGACAAAAGTTTAATGAGCTTCACTATTATGGGCAACTTCGTATCGATGAAGCTTTTGGCACAGCTATGTTTTGTCAATCGCGTTTGGGTATGAGTGTGGCTTGATGGCTTCATATGCTCCTATTGTGAAAAAGCAAACGTGTGCTTTGGCCGTTCTATTCAACTGGTATTTACGGAAATCAGTTGCCTACTGTATATGCAAGCAACACGAGTCATTCCTTGTGTCCACAGGTTTGACTGGAAATAAAGGAAGTCATTAGAAAACAAGAAAATGTTGCTAAACATTACAGTAAAACTTTTGCTGGGTGTCATCCTTCTGCGTTTCGGCAGTGCAGCTACGGCCGAAAGCGAACATTCAGCGAAACGAGGTCAGGACGAAAGATTCACAGAAGCGGATTCATTAGTGACAACTGAAGACAGTCCAGCTTGCGAATACGCACCGGGTCTTTCTCCAATGCCGCACAGCAATCGATCGAAATGCTGCAACATGGTCTACCGTGATTTCCTGATGAAGTGGGCTTACGGAAGGCGTTACCTCTCTTCGTTTTTAGAAACTTTGCGAGATTGGAAATGTGAAGAATTTCATCAGGAATGCCAAAACCCGACGTTTGCGTTCAACAGTTTTACAAAGCTTATGTACGCTCGCTTTTGTAATCATACTCTACTCGTTGAAAAATGCAAAACGCAAGTAGCCGATGCTGCCCTGGGACTATCTAATGACAAAGAAATATCCTGGGACAAGGCAATCCAGCAACTTGACGTGCTGCAGCTCACCTCAGTAGACATCAGAAATCCTTGCATTCAAGTTGCTATGTATGAGAGAAACTCTGGAGGCTTTGGCCACTATCATGAAGTTGTGACGCCACTAGTTCCGTTTTGCTCTTTTGTTTGGTGTGGCGTAGATGAAAAACTGGTAGACGGTGGTGGGATTTCCGTTTTTAGCTGCATGCCGAAAAGGTAAGCATTTCTAAATCTCTATGGTACCGCGGTTCTTCACAAACACACCTGCTGCTTTTGTGGAGATTCAAGAAGAGCGTTTGGGAATATTGATTATCGCTACCTTTTGTGTTTTAATGATTACGCGCCCGTTACAAAGTTTGATAAAAGCAATGATCACCAACATGATCAGTTTCTTGCCCACATTAAAAGAATATAGTGCGAATATATGGGGAAAATTGTGATGAATTAGTTAATGCTATTAAGGTACTACTTAATCTTTGTTTTTCATTTTTATTAAAATGCAAAATACACTAGCTCACATTTTCTATTCAAAATTAAAGAGAGTCGCACCAATGCTTTCATAAAAGTTGTGATATTCACTTTGCAAAGCTGACAATGCTTCAAATGGCTGGTGTTGGCATTATATCAAAGGAGGAATCAAAACAAGGTGTTGGCGTTAGAAAAAAGACGAAAAGACGAGCCTTGAGTTTCGCTATGATCGATATAATTACCAGCCAGTTTTTCTACTGGCATCATCTATCATAGAGCTTATAGGCGGCGCAGCAAAGGGTTTTGGGGGCGGGGCCCCTCATTGTTTTTCAACAGTTGTCCGAAATACAACGGGCACCGCACTATTTTACTGTATTTTCAGCTTATCGTTATAAACCAGAGGTCGGCAACCTTTCCCTAGTCGCGGGCCACAAACAAACTCTGCAAGGTATGGCGGGCCGTACTGATTTTCCATCACTAATGTTATTCAGTTTGCTGTTTATGATGTTGATAAAACACGGGAATTTATAGACTTTAATCAAATTAACTCGTGACTTTCACAGTTCATATCGAAAGCACAAAATATGAAACACAGTACATATATAGCACAGTGCGGTTTCTTATAAGTAGTTCCTCACAAGTATGCAGTACAAAAAGTTGCAAGGAGGGAAGATTCATAAAATATAGAGCCTACCCCTAGTCCAGCCATGCAGTTACTATTTGTAAAAGGGCTACGGGTAGAGTTGCCAGATGGCCGGTATTTCACCGGCCCGCCCGGTATTTTATTGCTGAATTTAGCAAAGGCCGGTAAGAAGCAGGTATTTTGAAAATCGGTGCCTCAACCGGTATTTCAAAAGTAAATAATTTGCAGTAACTGCAAAAAGAACTAACGGAGAACTTTTCAAATTATAATGACTCTAGTAGTGAATCTTGTCAGGACAGTTCCTTCAGCGAAGGTCATTTAAACAACACTCATTGTCCTTCCGTTTTCCCTCTTGGCTTCCTATAGCGTCTTCCGTTATCCTAAACGTGATCTGTATGAGCATTTCTTTTGGCAATTAACCGTGTAATCGGCGTAGGTGGGGTTGTCTGAACCAGGGTCGGATCCAGCCAGTAATTAGGTGGGAGTGATTTCAGTATTATTTGGTAGTCAAGTCTCATAACGGCTTCGCTATTGTAGAAGGGATGAAGTATACTTCACAACACTGCTGTGACAAAACAATACATGACAAAATGGCTTTATATCTAAAATGCTGTTTTCCGAATTGTAAAAAATCATGATGAATGAAGTTACTTTCTTAGGTTTTCGGGAGGCCGATCGCCCCAATCGCCCACCCCTGGATCCGCCTTTGGTCTGAACTACTACCGAAGGCTATTGTGGGCAGAATGCAGGAAAATCATAAAAATGGAAGTCGACAGCGACATTGCAGAGACTAGCGAACTTTTCACAATTACGCGAGCTGTATGGAACAGGCACATTATTTCGTCAGCGGACCATAACTGGCTCAAGCTAGGGCAAGGGAATTAACCGGGAGGTCATCTCTCAGCCATTCTTAGTGGTCCAGAAAGTAGTAAGAAATATTTTGAAGAGTTTCAGGTGAGCTAGAAAATATTTGTTGCAAACTGAAGTGAATGTAGCACGCAAGAGATTATGGGTTGTGCTATGGTGTTCATATAGGTAATACTACCGTTGGAAAGCAAATACCATCAAACTGTACGGAAAGATGTTCCCTTCAGAAATTGATATACAACATGTAAAAGTGCAACTTTACAAAGTGCATTTTTTTTAGAGTTTAAGAAAAAGCGTCCGTTCACATTAAACACTGCAGTTATCGTTTTTCGTTTTTAATGACAAAACAAGTTAGTTTGCTAATGCTTGGCACCGGGCTATAGACTATGCTCACAAAGCGTACTGTTATACCATGTTTGAAAAATTTGAAACCAAACATTGTGGAAGCATTATGAAATTGTTAAGAAAATAACACGAAAAAATGAATGCATTGAAAAAAGTTTTTTTTAAATGTTTTCGAGAATCCAGTGCCATGACATATGCGCTTACGAATGCAGCCTAGATTTGTCACTGTTGACTAAATGGGCGGTATTTTTACAAAACGCATCTGGCAACCCTAGCTGCGGGCCGTAGGCTGCCGACCCCTGTTATAAACTAAGCTACGTCATCCTCCAAAATTTTGCTGACCTTGTCGCTAAAGCAAGCTTATTTCCAATTCAACATTTTTGTATCGTTATACCGCGTCGTTCCGTCTTTCACCAGTGGTTTGATACAAAACATCTCTGTGACAAATCAATGAACCGCCTGTTTGCAGTGAGGAAGTTCACGGCGGTTGTGCGCGCAGTTAAACTTTAAAATGTTGCGTGGTTTCAAACACATGTTACTCGCACAAGAGGTTGCCGATCAGAGTGTAAAGATTTACAAAGTCTTAGGAATGGATATTACGACAAAGTTTTCTTTGTTTTTACAACTTGCCGGCATTACTTGAAGATTGGTACTAAACAGGGTTGTAGTGCTAAAAAAAGAGGTGTGGGACCGCCGTTCCCACACCAAATAAAAAGGAAGATTGCACCAAATAGTTCAAATAAAGTGAGCATTCGCCTACAAGAATTTCCGCAATGGATCTTCCTGTTTCACTGTAGAATTTTGACTAACAGTGCGAATTAGTGCAAGAAGGTCTGGGAACGCGTTCCCACCCCACTACAGCGCTGGTACCAAACTTGTTTGCACAAGTATAAATTTTTACCACCGTAGGTTTGCTTCATATATAATTATGTATATTTTGGAGTTATGGTACTAACAAGATTGAAAATATCTGTGATAAAACCACAGCTGGTGTGGGTGCGTCTTCGCATTTCGATCTTTTTCAAAAAATGCATTCTAAAGTTGAATGCTCACCGATGACGTCACAATATCAGTCAACCTGATGTAGACAGTACGCATGTGGAGGACCTTGGATTCCCACTATAAAGTTGGTTCCTCCGCTGTTAATTAGCGCTAGTCATTGGGTTTCAAAGAAAAAAAGTTGCTTCAGTGGCAAAACCTTGTTGGTGTCTCAAGCAGTACAAATGTTTCATGAAAGATATAATCATGACAGCAAACCTCATGTTGTATTGGAACGATACTTGACACTTTTAAGAGGTGCAATGAATCAACGTAAACGTTTAACGTTAGGATGACGTTATGCCGTTGACGTTCCCACGTATGCGGAGGTTGCATGTTGTGATGCTAAACTCATAATAGTTTGAAATAGATTTTTTTACAAAATTTCTGTTCTAAACGTCTTTTTTCAACACTAATAAAACGCATTAACCAAAGTAACAGAATTATCTTAAAACTGAAACCTTATCTGCCAGAAACTTGCTGCCATAGGCCTTCTATCATCTTTGAGCATTTGCTTGCATGTCAATAACGGGAATATTAGAAAATTTTCTCCACGAGAAGCATCTATTAAAAAAATCAATTGCAATTTCGCAATGTGTGTTTAGTAGATATATGTCTGAAGACAAACAATAAAAGTTTTATGAAAGTAAATGGCTACTACTCAGTTATATGTATGCTGTTTTAATAAAATTAACAATGATATTCATGCATTCTAGCTTGAACATAATTGCCTTTTTTATGTCTTAGATGCCAAGCCAGCATCGTTGTAATGATGGTTTTCTGCGGCGTCGTAGCTGTTCTGATCACATTCGCAAATTCGACCGTCATTTGTACGTTGATCTGCAAAAAAGCAACAAGGCACAACCAAACCATCTATAGATTTTCCTTGGCTCTGGCAGATTTGCTCGTTGGCGTGTTTGTTTTTCCCACTTTTATCAGCAGTTTATCAAAAGAAGTGTACTCAAGCCACGAACTTGCACAGAAAAATGTGGCGGGTTACATCATGGAAAATGGCACTGTGCTTCCTGATCAAAAAGGCTCGTATGAAGTGCGTGTATCGGTGAACCGTTTCGTTCGGGATTTTCCAGCAAGCTATATAAACTTTGTGGGTATTTTTACCGCTCTATCATTGCTAGCATCGGTCTTTACGCTGGTGGTTGCCGCCATTGACCGCTGTATTGCTTTATCTTTTTCACTGAAGTACAAAGAGCATCGCAAAATACCTATTGCGTTGGTCGCAACTGTTTGTGTTTGGGTGCTTGCCATAATTTTATCTCTTCTGCCTTTATTTGTACCTGTTTTGCAGTACACGCTCGTAGCCTCGATTTTAGTCGCATCGTCTGGCGAGAAAGCTGTCATTCTTTATTCTCTGGGATTTCTCGTACCACTCTTGATTATGTGGCTTGCCACGCTCTTTAGTTTTATAAAGGCTCGAAGGCACATAACGCGGTGCCGTCATTTGTCCACCGTGAACTCTGTTACCAACGACCTTAGCGAAGCTCGTTTAGCTAAAACATTAGGAGTAATGGTGGGCGTTTTCACCTTTAGCTTGCTACCAGCAGCGGTAGTACTGTTAACAGCTTTGTTTATTCCGACCATCTATGTAACTCTACCACTCTATCTTCACCAGGAAGACTCTGTGACGTATCTATCGGTGGAGGTAGTGGTTCTCTTTATTCTAATGTGTAATAGTCTGTGGAATTGTTTTATTTACAGTGTCAGAGACAAGGAATTTCGTAAAGGGGCTCTTGAAATGTACGCTGATCTTTCACGAAAAATGGGCCTCAGCTTTTTGGAAAGATTCTTCAATAACAGTGTAGAAGGCAGGTCTGAACATAGAGACCGGTTGCAAAATTCTGACAGTGAACACTTGGGAAAAACGCAGGTAACTGCTGTGACGCGCGGGCTTAATGATGACTTTCAGAAACAGCCTTCCATAAACGCAACCTCGACTGTTTAACGTTTTTCCCCTACCTGAGGTGAAAAATGTGAGGGAATTTTAGGAAGGTCCAACTTCGTAGAGTTTGATTCAACCAACTGTCCATTTTTTAATTTGTGGTAATGGAACAACAATATAGCTTTAAAAGGGATCAAATCCCTCATTGTATTTTTCAAAGTGCAACTTGCTTTCAAGCTCTCAGTTTAAAAACTGGCATACTGTCTTGCACATTAGTCATCACTATTGCGCTGTAGCAGAAGAAACTGGAAATTTTCTCTTAAGTTTCTATACGATATTACCAAGTTTTTGAAAACTTTGATGTTAAAATGTATTTATTTTCAATGTAACATCGAGCAACAAGTTTGCAAAAATCGTTTTCGATACAGCATTTCGACTTCGAAATCCCCAACAGCATGACAGTGACAAACAACATCGAAAGTTATCAGTTGGGCCATTTACAGTCATAAGAGTTATATTTTTTTCTGTGCTTCAGGAAACTATGAAAGGAAATTTGAAACAAAAATCCCACCCCTACAAAGTCTATAACAAAAGTTTTAAAGTCATAAAAAATCATATATTCCATGTTAGGTCATAAAGTCATATTTTGCATATTTTCAACCTATTTCAATACGGAAACCATTAAAACAATCTCAAAATATCAGGTGAAACTACTAAACCGTTAGGTCTGAGCTGCATGCAGTAAATGAAACCCACTTGAGCAACCTTCGAATGTTGGCAAAGACAAAGGTGAACCAAGTTATTTGAATGAAATGTAATGCACTGCCCAAAAATGCATGTTCTTGCTGCCCCAAAGAAATAAACCAATGTGCATGCATGTTTTCAATTTGCTTCAAACCAAATAATATGTTTTGCTCATGTTTGTGAGCCGTTTATTTTAGTGGGGCTTCAACAAACCTCAGGCTGCCATCTCTTATGCCTATTTTCGCTGGTAATGCTTCTTGGCACTGTAGTTGTACATTCTAGCTCAGGCATTTTTGTTTGGTCTCATAAAGTCATATTTTCTGAAAAATCAAGTAATATTATTAAGTGTTTTAGGTCATAAAAATGTCCCTAGTTATCAGCCTCGTACCAAATCGCCAAGAAATTGGCTGTAAGTAAAATTTACATGACCTAGAGCTTATATGTTGCATGCACTTCACACGACAGCAGTGCTCGCGACAGCGGAAATATAGCAAATATTTTAGTTCTATAATAACTGAAATATTTAAATATAACACCAGACATAGTGAAATGGGAGTTTTTGTTTGCAAAGCCCTATTAGACCATTCGCCAAATCCCAACAGCCTACTTTTTAATTATTAGTAACTCTGGAACAACATTTCCCATCGCTTAAGAAATTTCTCTCTGTATCTTCTTGGTAGAACATACCGGGACCTCCATTTATCCAAAATCAATGTTAAAAGTATGGTTGTCTCATGCTGGAGTTAGGAGACCAATTGCAGACTGCATTTATGTGAGGTACTATGGCCACAGTACCAACATGCTCAAAGCTGGAAGTAGCAGGTTGTTATGGGCAGCAGAGGGTTACAGCTTTTTTGAAAAAAGTTGAGCCATGGTCATTGGTTTAGGTCAGTGGTTTTCAAGGTCTTTTGGTTCGGACCCACATGTTTACAGAAAAACGGGTAGTGGCTCCCCTAAGCGTCGTAAAGTTTTGTCAAAATTTAACAATTTATGGTCATGAGCGATTTTTCAAACTGCAAATGGAGGCAAAATGGCTGCATTTTATTTTATTATAATGAATGCGCACAAAACACGATTATGGAAAGATTATATGTGCAGCAGGGCACATAGCTTGTTCACAAAGCTCTGTGGTTCACTGAAGATGTCTCTGTGACTCACTACCGCGCCATGGCCCACAATTTGAAAGCCAGTGTTTTACGCGAATCAAACTTTAGGTTGTCTGAGTTTATTATTAGCAGTCACGGTGCTGTGTGACTTCAATCTAGGGAAAATTTTTGTCTTGTATTTTCGACTCTCGCCATTCTACTTTGCTGGAATTCTACTTGGATAAGTTTACCGATAATACTGAATATGTTTTTCTATACGCTTTTGTACGTTTCTCTTGCATTCTCCTTTTTTACTTATTTTTGTTGTGATTGTGAAGTAAACTTATTACGTTGTAGCTTTTTTAGTTTACTGCTTCCTACAACATTTGCGTGTTTGTTACAAGTTGACAGATGTTTGTGTAACACTAATAGCTGCTCGACGCGTTCAACTTTTTATTCTCAACTCTTACGCTTGACACAAATAAAATGAGGTAAACTGATTGAATGGATGCTTAAAATTGAACCAATTGCAACGATTTTACTCGGTTTTACATTTTCATAATACAGCTATTTCGGGGTTTCGGCAGCATTTGACATGCACCATATCAAGCAACCGAAGACGAGTTGCATTGAGATGTGATTTTTACTCAATCCGGTGTTAAACTGTGCTATTTGTCGATGCCATTCAACAAAATATCAAAGAGCTTAAAATTGTTTTTGAATGAAATCAAACTTAATTTGTAAGTACAAATGAAATCAAGTAAAGAAAGTTCACTGAAAAGTTCAAGGAAGTTAATTGCAATTCTTCCAAGTTTTTCTCCTTCTTTTTGATGCAAGTGAAACACAATCAAACACATGAAATCTTAATATGGCTTTTCGCTATTTTCTTATTTACATCAATAAATTAAACGTTTGATTCCGTTTAAGCTGAGCTTCATTTTTTTCTGTGTTTTATGAAGTTTAAATGACACATCGATTGCTTTTTAATAACCAGACATCAGAAAATTTTTTTTAAACAACAGTACCACTGCTGTTTCAAGAAAGCATAATAAATGTACCCAAGATAACATTGGCAGCATTAAATGTTCAGCTTTTGATATTTTTATCTGCATTCTGACAAATTTATAATTTTTTGAATCGGTGCTGGAAAATGTTATGGCATTGGTTGATAGTAGATTATTCATGAGAATATTTCAATGATTTATTTAATTTGAAGATGGAAACATTTCTGTAGATTTATAGAAGGAAATTCATTTTTATCTCTTTTAGTCTGATGCTTAATCTTCGTCAAACTATTTTTGTAGTTATGGGCTGGCGTAACTGAAAAAGCGAACTTTAATAATTTCTTAACTCGTTACTTGTAGCTTCATGACACTTTGGTAAAATAATTTAATCCTCTGTTGTAGTGGATAACGTAGCAGAAGTGTTTAAATACACTACTTAGGTAGGTTCCATATATGTCCCACACGCGGCCCTGCCGCAGGTTTGTGCGGCCCAAGGGGAAGGTTTTCGCGGTGTGTGTACAGTATAATGACAACATAGTTTAAATCTTGATGACCTTATTGTTAACATTTTTTATGCAACAATTGTCAGTGCCACGTTACCATGGCTGTACTGCGTACTGGCAGATTCCAGCCGACACCTTGATGTAAGATTGATTTATAGGTTTCTGTTTTTACCCCTGCTGTTCCATTGGCACTAAATTGATTTCTGCCTTTGTTGTTTCATTGGCTCTAAAGTTACCTACGACAACACAGTTGCCAAAAAGTAGTTACGTTGCAGTTAGGATTCGAAAACGATTAGTAGCTAAGCTCCAAGGTACATTTTTAGTTCGTTGAAAGCAAAGTATAGAAACGCATTGACACTATGTATAAGAAAAATGAAAACTTTTTGATGAAAATCTACAGTTTTAGAGAGAGTGAGAAGATGTGTACATTTTTGTTCATGTGAAACACGAAACTGTATACATAATACGTCGCATCATTTTTCAAGCTAAGTTAATTATCTTATTATTTGAAATGGCGTTACGAGCAAAAGCGCGCTGGTAGATTTCAGCAAAATCAATCTTTCACGTCGAATTGTGCCATGAAGAATTCATGTCATATCAAATGAAATTTGCGAAATGATAAAAGTCTTGAAAAACATTTGTCTATTTCTCACTGACTTTTGATGCAACAGAGGACATCGTTGATAGATTTCAACTTGCTGTAGTATTTAGAGGAGTTTACAATCATATGAAAGTGACAGAAGGATTTCTCGATGTCGTGGGCTTGAAAATACAACTGAACTACAGGAAGAGACATTAAAAGTTGTTGTGAAATGTATGGAACATCATCAACTAGATTTAAAAATCGTATTTGTTTTGGAACAGACTGAGCACTATAGCGATTGGAAAAAATGTTGGAGCTGCTACCGTTTGTTGATGACTAATATAAATTGTATATAAAACAAATCTCAGAACTAAAATTACAGTTTTTTTGTTGCAGTATTCATATACTTCTATTTACAATGATTGTGAAAGAATTGTAAAATTTCAATGGTAAATTGAGGCCATATGGAGCGTCCACAGAAAATTCCCCCTGTCTAGCTGCAATTATTTTGATGTTTTTCTTTGTTCAAAGATTGAAGTTAGGCATGTGTTTGCAAAGAATGCTGGTATGATATATGACATGTCGCGTACAGAGCAGTCAGTGTAAAAGAAGTTTGTTCAAGCTCGCAAACAGGGGTGACAAACAAGGCATTTGCCCATACCCGAATTTTACAGTTTCTTAAAAACCATGCTGTTTTTTCCGTTTACGTAAGTTTTTTTGTACAATATGAAGGTTTTGCTCCATTCAAATTTTTTGACCAGTTACGGCTTTGGTTAATTTACGCATCATGCTATCATGTTAAATTCAATATACGAAAGATTTTGTGCCTCATCAGCACATTAACCTCAACGTTGGCCACTGACTGCCCCCGTGGGCCAGTTAGGTTTTCCAGTATCAAAAAACTGCCCCGTTGATATTGGAAAGTTGGGGAAGGACATTCAAAAACAAGTATCACTCTAACTGAGGGAATAAACCGTTGGTTTTTACTCATTATTTTTTCTGTCGGGGTGTTATTTATTGAGAGTTTGTTGTTGAATTATTTTTTTCACATTAAATTCCAGTCACAGTCATGCATAACAAATCAATCAATGTGCGGACCTCATTAAAATAGTGACATACGATTTGACATACAGTAAGGCATTTCAGTTGGATATTGCCTACCTAGTGTTCCACAAAGGTTCAAACCTTTTAAGGTTGTGCGCTGGTAAGAAGCTTTGAACTGCAGAGAAAAATATTTTGTTGAAAATATCAGATGAACTTTAACCATGACCAGCAACGAATTCGTTTTTAATCAGTACTGCTGAAAGTTTAGTCAAATGGCGTTTGCACAAACTGGTAACTTTGTAACCTCTTCATAAAGACAGGGAGCTGTTGGATGCTCTGAAGTTATGGATATGAGAAAGACCAATTTTTACAATGTATCATTCAAGGTAGATGTAGTCAGATTTTGCATTAAAGTTATACAGTTTTTGTGTCATGATGGTTTTTGTTGCCTTTACGGACATGTCGATAGATCAACAAGACTTTCATATTAACAACCCTTGTTGATCATTGATAAGTTTTGCTAATCCTTGCTGTCACACTACAACTAAATTTATTTTGAGCTTATCGTCCCTAAATTCTTCGTGATTATAAACAAAAGATATCAGCTTTTAATAACAAAAAACGATGAATGAAAAGTGTACATAAACGTAGGGGAAAAACAAATAAAATAACAAAATTGAAAGCACCTTCTCAAGCAAAAACTGTGGATAGACGTATGGGAAAGATTTGTCAGGATATTGGACGGAAACAGTTTGCTTCAAAAGCTTTGTTGAAGCTCCTGTTTCTGATCCCTTCTGTGTGGTCAGCTTCCAGCTGAAGTTTGAAGTAGTGTCCGCAATTTTTCCTCAAAAATAAAGTGTAGGGGAAGATGGGGCACAGTGGGACAAGGGGCACAGTCGTCTCTTTTGATTTATTCAAAAAGTTGAAAACGTTGAACTTTAAAGTTTCCATGGTGATTTAGTCTCATACCGGCCGTAGTACTAAAGTGAATTTTTCCTTGAGAGGCAGCCGTTTTTACAAGTTACAGAGCAAGTTGTGTTTTTGCTACCCAAAAGTAATTTATAAAATCGCATTTAGATTTGGGTTTTTCCCACGTTAATCAACATCTTTTGTTCTGAGTTTTTGTGACGTTGTAGTCAGGGCAGTGCTACATCATTCGATAATTCCAGATATTAAATTCTTTTTAAGTTGAATTGGTACTTCTTCATTTTATTATTTGGATGTGCATGGGGCACATCTAACAAAAAAGATGGGGCATACTCGACACATTGCCACTAAGTCACTCTTAACAAGGTAAAACTTGAGAGGTTATATTATATTAGAATGCAGTACAGTATAATTCTAATATATGAGCATTTTTAGGTTGATCATGTGCTTAGAGGCACATTATATTTTATGGTAAGGCGTGAATTTCAGCATACTGCATTGGTTTCATTTAATGTTTGGTAATCACACAAATTTGTTTTGCCATGCAGTGATGGTGGGTAATTAGAATGTGAAAAAAGTGAAATGGGAGTCAGAAAGTGCCTGTTTTACATGGGATATCACGTGAACATTATGCAATGCATGCAACCCAACTTTTTATTGACCGGTCAGGTGTACCCCATGCTCATATCGAGTGTGCCCCATGCATGGGGCACACTCGACAGAAAAAGTAGAAAAAGTACTCTTTTTAAATTGATTGTAAAATTTTTTCTGAAAGGTGTTGTTTTTATATTTTGGCATGATATTGTGTATATAGAGTTGCTTTATCGTGTGACAAAATTTGAGCTTGTTTTTGGACTTGAAATAAAGTAGCAGTGGTTGAAAATGCAAAAAGTGTCGACTGTAACCTACCTTCCCCTGGAGCAAAAAAAGAAATATCAGTCATTTTTCCGAACGGTTATATTGCGACCAAAGTAAGGGTCATAACATTTTTGAAGCAAGATTTCAAATATATCCAATCCTCTACGACTACGTTTATCTCCACAACTGTCGCTACCTTTTCTAGTCCAATGTTTTTTTTCGCCCAGTAATTCTCAAACACTCTACTATTCCTCATTCCTTTGATTTTGACAAATTTTGTTGCGCTAGGGAGGGCGTCGCCTAAACCCCCGTCTCCTACTCCTATAAACCTGAGTTTTTAATTGTATATGTGGCATTAATAGTGTGCAGCATCTTAGTGGATGCCAATCCAAAAATGTATGGGTTTCGGAACATTTAGGAAATTTCACCTGCAGATCTGTCTCAGCGATTTTCTCTGCTTTATTTTTCTCATCCTACCTGTTTTTGAAATCATGCTCGCTCTAATTTGAGAGAATGGATAAGATCTTCGAAAGTTTTCTCCTTTCGGGTAGGGTTCAAAGCCTTATACGAGCACGTACATATGGGTAGATTTTTGTTGAAGAAATAACCATATAAAAGTAAAAACGGGCTTTTGGTGAAAATCTTTAAAAATGGTTGTAAACAAACGTCGGAGAAGTTGATTTCAGCGACTCCAAACCTGTATCTTTTAACTCTTGTGCATTTAGATTGTTCTGTGCACTTTTGTCGCAAACTTATAGATCTCCTGGAAAAAACAGGTGGAATGTAAATACATCAAAATTACAAAAAAACGTTGAACCCTGTAGAACTTTAAAAAGTGTTTTATGAAAATGGCTGCGCAGCAAATACAGTAATTCTTCAAAGTTCGGCGATTAACAATAAACGACGAAAGCAGTGAAATCTGTAGACGTTGATGGAAAGCACAGTTAATGTTTAGTTAGATCAGATACAAACTGTCTTTTGATCGGTCTTTTAATTCATTCTGCGCGTTGTGGATATTGTAAGCATTTCTAACAATCTGCAAACCTTTTCCACTTTCTTGGCAGGAAAATTACAACACACCGGCGGGTGCGTGAAAAATGACAAATTCCTAATTTCATAATGTTGCTCAAACTCGCAAGAGACCGAAACGGTCTCTCAAATTTTTCCAACGGCCTCTCAAAATACAGTAGAAACTCGATTTACTACCACCATCAAAATACCTTGCTTTACCACCATCTCGGTATTCAGATAAAATGGTTGCAGTCTCTCAAAATATCTCTGCGGTCAGCAAGGTCAAACCTTATAAAACCCTGGTCTGGATTAAGGCGAGATTAGCGCTAGCTGCAACTGACGTGACCTATCTAGCAGAGACCTGTTTCTTTTCGCGGGCCCTTTTGCACTGGTTGCGCTGGTATACCGATGTTTTCGTAGGACGTTGAATATTGTAGAAACGTTTGAGTGTCGCAGGCGCGTTTCAATGCAAGAAAGTTAGTTTTAATTATAGTTTGCAAGTGGTTATTTATGTAAGTAAAAAACAAAGTGTCTAATGACAGTTTGCGCTGCTTTTTGGTTTGTTTTTTTAAAGCAACTTTGATGCAACGAAAATGTGTAGTACAGGATATTCATAGTCTTTATATTTAGCAAATCACTGATACCTTCCTCTGAAAAGTCTGAAAATTGCGACTAAATTTCAGACAAAAATCATCTTCCGATACATCCAAGAAGCTGAGATCTGAACTCTGATTCAGATCTCAGCTTCTTGGATGTATCGGAAGATGATTTTTGTCTGAAATTTAGTCGCAATTTTCAGACTTTTCGAATTCCGATGATGACGCTTGTTGCAGTTGACTGCATCGCCTTGAACTACTGAGGCAAGCACAAGAGAAAGATGGCAATTCGGGGCGTTAACTAACAGGAAAGCAACCAGCAGCAATAGAGCTCCCTCGACGAGTTCACTCTTTGCTTCCTCTATTCACCACGTTCAACTATATCAGTTGCAACCATGTTAACAGTAGATCACCCAGCGACTTCACTCTTTATTCTAGTTTGTGTCAGCCTTTGTGTGTCCATAATTGGTTATGTTCTAATTCATGTCCATATTTGGTTATTTTCTTCGTCCTTAACTTTCTCAGCTATTTCATTAGATCATTGTTTTAACGTTTTTGTATCATCCAAGTCCAAAGGTCGTTCTTGTCGTTTCACAAGGTTTGTGCTTTAGGTATTTCAATGCTTAAGTCAGTGTTTCCCAACCTTTTTAGGCTTGCGGCACCCTACAGAAAAGAATAATAATTTACGGCACCCACCG
>Ga0210059_1003717_pt1 | contig 24550 bp, 11 predicted proteins | sample Ectturendosymbi2_FD_188042 | JGI IMG/M metagenome (GOLD analysis project Ga0210059, IMG submission 188042) | Ecteinascidia turbinata endosymbiont from Florida, USA - Sample 2 (SPAdes) (version 2) | ecosystem: Host-associated > Tunicates > Ascidians > Unclassified | place: Key West, Florida...
AGGAGCTATGGTGTTGGTAAGGCAACCCAAAACGGCTGTTTTTTTAGGCCGAAATCGAAGTACGAATATATCGTAGGCCAGCTCTCAAATTGTTATGCAGGTTAAAGTAGTACAATGCTGTATTCCAATAACTATTGCAAAAATGAATTTTTTTTTCCAAAACAGCAGTAACTATATTTGGTCTGTGATAGTATGTTGGTTAGCCAGTCATCTACAACCTAGGTCTAAACACAGTTATGTATAAGCAGCACTAGGCTTTAACTGATTAATGCACCTCCGCCAGAACTACATTCCATAAGAACAGCTAACGTGCAGATGTGTAAATTAAGCATCAGATGAATGCGCAATAATGCTGCGGTAGTTCTGATCCAATCACAAACACTGCACTTTTAGCTCGCATAAGCTGCATGATCGCAAACACGGCTTTTGCTGGTCATGTTTAACAAATTGACAACTGCAATTGCGATACAACAATGATTACTGACTACCGTGCTGCTGTCAGACAAATTGCCAAATCATCACTTTGCAACGTATTTGTGAAATGCTGGAGTAGCGCGTTGCAACAGCTTGGATTGTGAGATAACAATTATCATTAACGTGCTTTGTGGAAAACGTTGATTAACTTAACCCATGAACAGGACATTTTAGCTTGCGTACAGTATAAACCAGCATGCTTACAGTCTGATACATCAAATTAAGAAAAGTAGAATCTTTTTAGGATGCTATATGCAGCTGCTTCACAGCGACAGTTGGCGTCACTAGTCAGTAGCAATTGCATTTATAATCATATTCATAACATCACAAATGTTGCTTAACATAACAAATTCTTGTTTCATGCAAGTTTTTCAAAAATTAATCTGCATTGAACAAGGCATCGATTAGACTTCTGCACCTCAAGTTACAGTTAAACTTTTCATGTTCCAAAACTTCTTTAGCAGTACAACAGGAGTTCCTTCGTACACAACACCTGCATGCAGTAGCACAGTCTAGACCAGGCCTGCACAACTCAGAAAGCTCGAAGGGCCAAATTATCACCATAAATTTCCCACAGGCGGCAGAAGTCTCTTTCATTTCGATGTAAAGATTTTGTTGTAGTATGGAAGAAATTCTGTAACGACAATTTATTCGAGGTCGAGCTTTCGCAACATTTTCTGCAATTGAGAAAGTTCTCGCAGGCCACAAGAAAAGCTTTCGCGGGCCTCATGTGGCCCGCGGGCCGTATGTTGTGCAGGCCTGGTCTAGACAATAAGCATCAAGCACTGGAAAACTTTCAGATGATTCTTTTGTTTCGGCTGCAATAGCTGACACGTGCTCCATGGTTTATCTTGTCTGCTTGTTTATGAAAACGCACCTGCTAGTGCTAGACCTGCTGCAAGATAACTGTCTTGATTTGCTTTGTTGTGCTTTCTTGCACAAGTTGTCTGGATACATGAGGAATATAACAGTGTTTTGTCGACACCTACTGTGGCCGATTTTATCAGCCTTTTTGGCCAATACCGATATATCAGTAAAGCCCAAATATCAGCCAAAAATTGGCATTATATCGGTCAATCCCTATAAATTATCATTGAGTTTTTCACACATTAGAATCGCTTCTTACTACATAGTCTTTTTTTAATGATGTGGAATTTAAACATCTAAAGCTTTTTATGTGTAAAAAGCAAGGATTGAAATTTTTCCACCAATTCTAAAAGGCTAATAAAACTTTCATTATTTAGACACCAAAATGTTCCATTAGCAAAAATAGTGGCAAATCTCCTACTAGGTATATTCCAACAATAAGGCTAATCACACAAAGAATATTCCAAATCTTTTTTTTTTGCTGAGTCATATGGGTCAATTTATTGTTTAGACATTTCAGTCATTTGTCTCACAGTTGTATAAAAACTCACCATAACAGTGTTCATTAGCCTATTTTTTGGACATGCTGACTGAAATGACTTAATTTTTTTCGGTCATTTCAAAAAAATTTCAGTCCATAACTGACAACTAAACCCCGATTCCAATATTGCGGAGCCAGTGTCACAAGGAATCAGATGTTTTTGAATAGAGTAGGATTCCTGAAAAACTAGGAGTTGGAGTCAGACAAAAAAACCCAACTCCAACTGCGCAAGTCCAATTTAATATCATTTTTTATATTGCACACCTAAGTTAGCAACCCTAACTAATGCCTGTTGAAATAGTACAATTTCTTTAGAAGCTTTACCATATTTGAAACAGAATTCTTGCTCTGTACCACGATTTTCATTGATTGCTAGTTGCTACAAAATTGTTTACAGGCCAATTTCATTTATGTTATATTAAGGGGTCATAAATTTTGGAAGCGTTGTTACCGGACATTTGACCTCCGACTATGCAATCCTGGTATCTTTCAACTAAAAATTCATGCAGATGATCAACATAAAAAATCATATGCAAAGTAAAGCACAGGGGCACACAATGTAAAAAAAACAGATATCCATCAATGTAAGTATCATTAACGTATGTATGATTACTAACTGTAATTGGATTCGAAAAAAACAGCCATACTTAATAAAAAAAATACAATAATGAGCATCCCGAAACACATAATGCTTAAAAGTTACACATTTTTTTCAATCTTACTACTTTCACAACAGTTGAAACCTATTTCTGTGCCCCACGGGAAATTTATTGTCAAGAGCAAGGTAGCCTTAGCTTGAGAGCAATGTTGGTTGACATGAGGTCTACGCTAGCAAGAAACATCACAACTGTTGTGGTGTCATTGCCCATCATCATTGTCCAGGTTTTGTAACTTTGGTTATGCCATTTTATATCTGCAACCAACATTTGTCACTGAGGGATATTCGTTTTTTACAGGGAACCAATGCACAGTTACCATATCCGAAGAGGAAGAATTCCTGACCATCTCAAAGGCTACTTTCTGCAATAACAAACAAGCGCTATACCAGAGGTTGGCAACCTATGGCATGCACGCAACACAAGCAAAAAATTTTTTTTCAAATCTAATCTACTAGACTGGCCATGTTTTTTGAGATTTTCGCCGAGTTGCTAGAGCGAACAGGAGCGGAGATATTCATCCCCAAAGCCACGTTCGAATCAGCTGCTTTTTGCGAACCGCTTGAATTAACCCGGCTCTCAAAGTGTTAAAGTATGTTGTTGGGTTGGCACACTCAATGATTTGCAACCTTTCAGTCAGCGCATACTTAGTGTAGTGATCAGAATGCCCAAGCGACAAGTGTACAAAGGTTCACATTGTGGCAGCAAGCAACAATAGAGATCATGTACCACGATCACTCTGCACATACACCACTTGTTACGTTCAATCGTTCACATGCTAATATGATTAGCAATTTCACACCACAATCACTCTATTATTGCTTGTTCACACCACGTATATATGGGTGTTATTCTTTGCACACATCCCATTCATGTGAATCGCACATTCACTGCAATGCCAACGGAGAGGTTACAACAACATCCCTTCCTTTTTACAATGAACCGCACCGATCGCACATTCTTTTTGTAAGGCTGCACGTGGCACGACCTTCACATCCTGGTCACAGCACCATTTTTGCAATCGGAAAGCCCAAGCGGCAAGTGCGCAAAGCTTCACACTGTGGCAACAAGGTACAACCGAGATAACGCACCGCGATCACTCTGTGCGTATATTAGTCGTTATGTTCCATCATTCACATGCTAGTATGATTAGAGATAACACGCCATGATCACTCTATTATTGTTTGTTCATGCCACGTATATATGGGTGTTATTCTCTGTGCACATCCCGATCATGGTGAATCGCACATTCAACTTAACAGCAACGGAGAGGTTGCAACAGTTAGCAAATGGTTGCCGATACCTATGCTATATTGCAGAGGTGGCTAACATGTCGATCATGACCGACCAGTCGATCGCTGAGTCTCAGTTGGTCGATCACGCCTGATTTGGCATTGAATTGACAAGATACCTAAAAAGAACATTTTTCAATCAATATTCCAGAAAGTGCATAAAAATTATCCATCAATTAGTTGGTTGTTCTTTTCGTGTGCTATTGTGAAGTACTAAATTAACCAAAACATGAAAATACGACCCTTGATGGTAATGTGTGTTAAATACAAAATTATTTATAAGAAAAACGTTGCATTTTATGACATTTTCTATTTGTGACTTTATTACCGACCAGTTGATCGCGAGTTATCAAGAAATTCTCTAGTGGATCCCAGTCGAAGACAAGTTGGCCATCCCTGCTATATGGCATTTTTTAATATCTTCTTAAAGCTACCAATCTAAATTATTGCAGACGCTGAAAGCAGCCAAAGGAATAAAACTTGAAATTGTCATCTTCATATAGCACATTGTTTCAAGTTATGTAGCGTACATTTTCTGCAAGTGGCAAAATCTCTGCTGGGACTATTTTGCCATTCGAACCATATCCAGTTTTGTCCACATAAAATGCTAAGTTCGTGACTAACCCTTGTCCTTAATTCTTAACTCCTAACACCAAACCTAAACCCTATCAAGAAACCTATCACTAACCCCTAACCCAGTGTTTTCCAATGTTTTTTTGGCTTCTATCGCCCCCCTATCATCCCTAGCACACATATCAACACAATTTTTTCGCATTGTGTATTTGGAATGTTTGAAAATGATTAAAACAAGAATGAACACAAGATGTATTTCACTATAAAATTTAATTTAGTAAAGTAACTCATTTAGCAGTTGGAAACTGTTAGAGTTAATGATTTGGAAACTGTTAGAGTTCATGCAACGGCTCGATTTTGTTTGAACAGCACTAAACTTGAACTTGGACAATAAGGTGAAGATTGCTGATTCGGCTTTATTGAGGTTAACACCATTCCCCTGCAATTGCAAATTAGCTTCTTTGAACTTTGTGAAGATATCTGTGGACTGTGACAGCCAAGATACTGTATCTGTGGCACCTTCTGTGTGCAGCAACAGGCGATACAAACTCTTTATCATTATCCGAGTGCACCACATTGCCTAAACTTAGCAGAACACCTCTAAACCCTTTGGTATCCTTTGATCAGTCAATTCATTAATACTCTGCCACATTTTTAGTAAATTTTGAGTTCGGAGCAGTGCAGGATTGAATTTAATCTGCATATTTTAAAAGTTTTTGAACTTAGCCGTGACACTTGCAGTCATCCACTGGCTCTACCATCTCTCTCTCTCTGGATTTCCTTGGCGCTGCTCAAGCTAAAGTGTGTTCTGAAACACACTTCTGTTTTCTGGAATCTTTTCGATTCCCTTTAGGTAACTCATTCTTGTTGGCACATAACACTATCTGCAAAAAATATAAATTGCCTTTTACTTTCGAATTGAACTTGTACAAGGTTATTACTATATATGTGATCATTAAACCACTCCATACAAAATTAGCTCAAGCTTTTGGTTACAGGCTGATTCTAAGTGCAAGCGTGCATTCTCAAACCTGACCGGTGATAGTCACTGAAACGAAACGGCATTATTAAGTAGCAGTTTACTGTTGCGATCGGAAATCCCGAGCGGCATGTGCGCAAAGCTTCGCACCATGGCAGCAAGCAACAATAGAGATCATCCGACGAGATCACTCTATTATTGCTTGTTCACGCCACATACATATATTTTTGTTCTTCGAGCACATCCCGTTCATGGTGAATCACACAAATAACACAACAACACCGGAGAGGTTGCAACATTACCAGTACCAAGAAGTGCAACTGACGAAAATTTCCATCATAATCATTTCATTTTAAAGGAGGACAGTTTTACTGTGCAGCTTACCTTTAGTGATGGAAAGTGCAGTTCATCAATTTATCTCCTAGCATTTCACCTTTGTTTTGTTTCCAAAACTCTAAGCTTTTGTTTACAAATTACATAGATACATGTTTGTTGATCATACTGTTTTTTGACATTTGGTCACTCAAAGTTAGTAAGACAACATAAATGTAATTATTAACTTGGTCTCCTATTGCTCATTTCTGCTTCACCGCCCCCTAGAGTTTCTCACCACCCCCAGGGGGCGATACTGCCCACTTTGGGAACCGCTGCCCTAACCCCTATCCCTAACCTTATCCCAAAACCCTAACCCTGTTTTCACAAATTTTTTACTCTGGATGCAGTCTGAAACAAAAACACAAAACCAGGCATAATGAATTCGCTGTTCACAGAAGCATTCTGAATTAAGGTAGGCCCAGCTTAGTAGCTTGTATTGGGTGACATTTTCATTCCACGTAACTTTGTTAATAGTCATCTCTGATGGGTTTTGTGCATAAATTCCTTGTCAGTGCATGGTAATGAGTGCAGCAAAATGTTTATTATCGTTATTTTCCAATTTGGTATTTGGCCGAAAATTGACCGTTGAGATGGCATTTTTGATAAGAGCACTTATTATAAAAGTTAAGAGACAGCTTTACGTTTTGGTTTGTTATGATTTTGGATTAGGATCAGAATTTTAGGTAAGGGTTTAAGGTTTTAGGTCACATCTGTTTCACAACAGACAACATGTTAATTCAAGCATATCATCCTCAACACATGACAAATTCAACAAATGGGGTTCAGCTAATGGCAAAATAGCACTCTGATGGCAAAATAGCATAGTGTCTTTGTTGCTGACGGCAAAAAGACACTGTGTTCAAGTTAAATGTAAAACTGTCAATATTCCAGTCATAAATTTTTTAAATTATTTCTGGATGCAAATTTTAACACTGACATTACTGCCAACTCTACTATCATGTCCAGACATGTGTGTGAAATTCTGGACGTATGGCAACCGTTATACCAATGTAGATCAATAACAAGCATAACGAAGAAGATGGAACGCAAGCAACGCATGGTCACGAGTTGATAAATCTACAGATGGACTGGAGTGAGTTATCCACAAATGTGAAAAAAGACAAATGGTCTATGCTTGCTGCAAGCTTCTAAGGAATCATCGAACTGGGCTCTGCTTCACATGATTTGACAATGAATCTGACTTGAACATCTCGATGATTGATCTATCAGGCCTATTGTATTAGTCTCCATAAAGCAAAGGCGACACTATTGAATCAATCAGCAAATTTTTTTAATAGGATATCGATTTCACATAACTATACGCATCCTCAATTCAGAAATATCATTACTGCCAACTCTACTATCATAAGAAGCAGTTCTCTTAGCACTTTGTGGTGTTTTTTATAATTCCTTGGGTCTTAAAATGTCTGTCCAGCAATTTTCAACCACCTCATGCCACCAGAGGCTGAGAAATTAGAAATTTAATAAAAGTTTAAGCATGTTCACTGAAGCGTAATGAGTAAAAATGACGTTTTAAAGTGATCATAACTCCATAAATAATGGGACTTCTTCAAAAAATTTTTTTTCATTCTTTATTTTTCAGTGATATCTGCAAGTGTGCCGAATTTCATTGAAATAAAAAACACTTGGTGGAACCCATTTGCTCAGTTAGCATGGAATGACCCCATTACATTACAGTGCTGTAGTTGCCCACAGCTTAATGGCCAAGGCTTAGCCTAGGGCCTGTAAAAGATGGACATCCGTCCTTGGCCGATCTTGGTTGCGGATATAAAATGATGCAACATGAGTCGTGAAAACCAATATTTTATGGTGAGCACAGACACAACAACAATAGTAAATCATATTTTTTGCTAGCCTATGCCTAGTAGTACTAGCCACCATCGGTCTCATACCCAGATCTTTCCATTCTTGACAACAGTCCAGTGAGACCCTAATTTAAGTTTCAACAGTTGTGAAAATATTAAAACATCGCAACTTTTTAGCATTGTGTGCTTGGTGGGAGGTTGCATTAAATTTCAGTGGCAAATTGTTTTTTATACAGAAGTGGCTAAGGAACTACCCATGGATCTTCTTATTGTATTTCAAAACTTATTGCACCATACCACATCACATGATATGGTTCAAATAAATTATAAAGCAGTCAGTTTGTCACTCAAGTGCTGTCTTCCTGGTAGCGCAACAGGTAAGTTTCAAGTCTACCATGCCAATGGTTGTGGGTTCACTTCTTATCTGGTTGTGGGTTCACGCCTTATGTTGTCGTAACAATGACTGCTTGTACGTTTCAATTCGTAGGTCCAGTTTTTCTTTGCTTTTTCAAAAACTTTCTAGGCTTTTACTTCAGGGGTTACATTTAGGGGTTAGTGTTAACTTAGCATTCAGCATTAGCTTAGTGTTACCTTAGCGTTCACTTAGCATTAGGGTTAAGGTTAGTGTTGAGGTTGTGTTAAGGTTGTGTTAAGGTCAGTGTTGAGGTTAGTGTTGGTTAAGGTTAAAGTTAGGTTTATTTTTCTACCAAACCTACTGCATTCTCATGCATTACTAGCACATTAGAAGAGGTGGTTGAATAAGTTTTCAAATTTAAAGATGAAGATACACGGACGGTTCTGTAGCCACTGCCTTTTAACATTTTATATTGATATTTATCATTACTTATTGTTTAACAAAGTATTTTTCCACTCCGCTTGTGTCATTGCACATCTCTTGACATCATCCACACTGACGGAAATCCATTCTTTACATTGTAGCCTACCCTAGTACGTTAGACTTAACCAGCAGCACTGTAGGGGCTACCACAATGATCTTGATCATCAGAAACAAACTTTCTTTATCCAACAAGATATGTGTTCTTCTGACAGTTCTTTCCACAACCCAACATCTGTGGCAACTGATGATCCAGAATTACAAATATGTTACATATTTAATATAAAAAGCATCTCAGCATGTCAACGTCATGATACCGTAGTGTTGCCACTCTGTTGTTACAGAAAACACTAGATTTCATGATAAAAAAGGAAGTGGCTATAGAACCACCCATGGATCTTTTTATTATAAAACTTATTACACTGTGCCGCCTCACATGACGCGTTTCAAACAAAGTGGTCATTTTGTCATTCAAGCGACGTCGATCTGGTGGAGTAACAGTTAGGATTCAAATCTGCCATGTCAATGGTTGAGGGTTCGCCTCTCAACTTGGCGCCTTGCGTTTTCATAATAATAGTGACTGCTTGCACGTTTCAATTCGTGGGACCAGTTTTTCTTTAACTTTGTTCAAAGGCAATGGCTACAGATATGCCTGTGTATCTTGAAATTTGAAAACTTATTCATACACCACTTGTGACGTAACAGTAATGCACGACGAGAGTGCAGTAGGCTTGGGAGAAACAAACCAAACATAAAAGATAAACCCTAAACCTAACCTTAACCCTAACTGTAGCTCTAAGCTAACACTAACCCCAAATGTCTGACTAAGCCTAAAAACTAAAAAAACAAAACGGAAGTCGGCAAGGTGAGAATCCAACTGTAAACCGTTGTAATATGCCCAACCATTAGGCCACAAGATCCGTGCAGTTTGAATGACAAACTGACCTTTTTATTTGAGTTGCGTCAGGACAGGCGTATCTGCAGTCACTTCCTTTTTCAAAACTTCCGAAAGTTTTGATCTTGGGCAGTGTTTCTTAACCGCTGGTCCGCAGACAGGTGTCGGTCCACATTAATTTCTTGCCAGTTCGCAAAAGGGAAGTGTACATTTACATAGTATATTTCAATTGTCAAGCAACATGCCGCAACCAAACAGCTTTGTATATCTTCAACAAAATTCAAAAGAAGCCGAAGTATGCTAAGGAACGTATTATGATTACAAAAAAGCATTATAACATCGCCCTTTGTATCAATATGATGCCAGAATTCTCAAGATTCCAATATGTTTTGTTTGCTCATAATCACAAGATTGAACCCGTTTTACATTCATCATTGCTAGCATAGCTCTGACATAACATTGATGTTCATTAATCGTTGTATAGATACAGGGTGTTTCTGTTCAAACGTTTGGATTGGTTTATACACCATAACATTATCTGAAACTGTTGAATCTATGCTTGATTAAATATTTAGTGTAAGCTTGGAAGATGGAGTCAAAGAAACAGCGAAGTATTTCGGCGTTTTTTAATAAGGAAAGTAGCAAGAGTTTATCAAGTAGGCGTAGTCCCATTTCACTCGCAAATATGAAGGCAGTGCTTCGATTTGGCAACAGGCCGTAAAGAGGGAATGTCCTGATATTTTGAACGGAGCAGTAGAAATCAAGAAACAAAAACGAAAGTTTGTCAGGCAGTATAGCCAAAAATACTTTAGGTTTTGATTCACTGTAGCTCCTTGTAGTGAACAATATCCGCTGCCCTTATGCTTAGTACGCTCTGCAGTTCTTTCAAATGATGCGATAAAACCTTGCAAACTTGAACATCACTTGAATTCCAAGCATAAGGTTTTGGAAAATAAGCCGCTGGCCTATTTTGAAAGACTGCTTAGTGAAATGAAAAGTGAAAAACTTGAAATGAAAAAGCTGACAACCACTGGAAAGTCTCTCCTGAGTACACCATATTTGCTGATTGCGCTAGAAAGATGTTCAAGGACTCAAACGGATTGGCCAGTCTAGTAGATTGCACTCGAAAAAAAATTTTTTGGTTGGGGATGCGGATTTTTTGTGACTGACGTCATAGGACAAGTAGTTCTGGAGTCATTTTGGCTCATGTTACCTAGCCTAGGGCCCAACCGACAGGCCAAAGTGTTTCGCTGAAGTTTCCATTGGAAACTAGGTGCGAGTCCGAGTCTTTGGAGCCTTTGATCGACTTTCTAGCGTTTCTGGTTCAAAACTTATGATCTAAAATATACAAATTAATTAATCATATAATAAGTCAAATATTTTTACTAACTTACATCACAATTTTGAACCTGAAACCCTAGCATGTCATCCAAAGTATCAAAAGACTTGAATTGTAGCTTAGTTTCTAGTAAAAACTTCAGCAAAATACTACCACCTAACGGTTGGCACCCAGGGCCAGGCAAAGTGGGCCAAGGTGGCCTAAAAGCCCTCCACTTATTACATCACTCACAAAAAACCCGCAACTCCCAAGCAAAAAATTTTTTTTCGAGCGCAGACCAGAAGACTAGCCGCGTCTTTTGAGACTTTTACCGGGTCTGTAGAGCATACCGAACAGGAGAAATTCCCGCGCAAAGCCACATGCGTTTAGGCATTTTTTTCCGAAAATCCCCAAAAGCAGCTGGACGCCAAAGAGTTAACAAGTACTCTCGTGGACATAGTTTGGACTGGGGAAAATGCGTCGGAGTGTGTATGGACAAGAGTCCTGTGCGGGACGGGTTAACCCAAGTGGGTTACAGGTAACCCCACACTGTTTTACGTGCGGGTGCGGGTTGAACTTGTTGCAGGGCGGGCATGGGTTGAACTTGCTGCAAGTGGGAGGCGGGCGCGGGATGAGAAATTCCTCATGCGAGTAAATCAGTGTTGAGCAAAGCATGTAAACTTAATCAGCTCAAAAATCGCAAAACACGTGGATGTACTGAAGTTGTTTGCCAGCATTGTGCTTAGAACAGTAGGCCTGCAGCAGTTATATCATTATGATGTAACAACCCATTGTTGCGAAATATTAGCTCAGACTCTGTGGCCATGTGGTGGGCAAGTGAACATTTTCCAATGCTGCCGTCGTAATTGGTGAGGAATAATTCAGTCTAGCAGCCCTTCCAAATGGGTAAGACAGCGCTTAACGCACAGCTAGTCACAAGTAACAACTGGACTAAAACGGTGTTTTTTATCATCTCAAATCTGTTGACTGCGGAAGATACGTGGTTAAAAAACATTGCCCTGAGGGCCCACTTGAATAGGTGGGCGAAATGTCGGCTAATAATAAAAAAATTGCCAGAAGTTCTAATTTATCTGCTTTATTTCAATATAGTTCTTTGATAACCGAATCAAACTGAATAGTGACCTAAAAGCAATTGTAGAAATGACCCCGTCAAACATCAGTCCACAACTGCACGCCAAATTGTTAAATTGCCAAACAACTTCATGCACAAGTTTTCAGGAAATTGCCGAACAACTTCATGCACACGTTCCAGCATGCTATGCAAACTGTTGGGAAAAGATCGCCATTTCTCCCTACATGCTGTTTGGAAATATTTAACATTATGTAAATGAATTGCTTGAGTAAACCACTTTTGTTTAAAATGCTTGTGCACAAATACATTTTACTACAAATTTTGTTAAAATTAATGCGTACTTCTCACGATTTTATTGCAACAAAAACTTGCCCTAGTTGTGAGTTTTTAGTAGTTTGCAGACAGCTGCAGTTTTAAGACCGAAAAAGTGTGGTACGTGTTGGGTTGGTCTGCAGGGCGGGTGCAGGCAAGATTTCTCAAATTCCTACGGGTTTGGGGCAGGGCGGGTTTAAATTTTGCAGGTGCGGACAAAAAATTTCAATCCATGCAGGACTATAGTACGGATGGAGCTGCAACTATGACTGCTTTCATTCTGGTGTGATAGAAAAAATGAAAGAAGTTGCTCATAAAGGGATGTTGGCTACTCACTGCTTGATTCACAGAGAGCACTTGTAAATGTCGCCTGAATTAAACAAAGTATTGAATAACGCTGTAAAGATTGTAAATGAAATTCGCAGTCGAGTTTTGAACTCCAGATTGTTTACGTCACTATGTGAAAGCATGAATTTGCAGCATCAGCATCTCCATCATGCAGAAGTAAGGTGGCTGTCGAGAGGTCGTGTTCTTTGGCATCTTTTCGAATTCAAGGAAGAAGCAAAACAGTTTTTGCAAGAGGCACACTCTGCATCAACAGAACTTTTGTTAGATGAGATATGGATGAGCAAGCTTGCTTACTTAGAAGCAAGGTTGATTGATTTAAATCATTTTATTTAAATCAGTGATTGAAATCATGATTTAAATCAAGCAATAAAACTAAAAAAATCATGTTTTTTCAGACCTTTGTGTGATGTCTACAACACACTTAATTAGCATTGAATAGGTTTTCATTTTAATCGGCGCAATGTTAGTGTAGAAGGTTAAGAGTTTTTATGATTGCTCAAGTTGAAACCACTTGAAGTTTTATCAATCATAGCAACTGTGAGGTCACAGATTCTATGTCATTAAACTGCAAAAATGGCATGTGGACTGAAATCACTAACCCTTGCAGATTCAGAAGTAATAACGGTCAACTCTTTGGCGTCCGCTAGGGTTCGGGGATTTTCGGAAAAAAAAACGTCTAAACGCACGTGGCTTTGCGCGAGAATTTCTCCGGTCCGGAATGCTCTACAGACCTGGTAAAAATCTCAAAAGATGCGGCAAGTCTTCTTGTCTGCACTCGAAAAAAATTTTTTGCTTGGGGGTTGCGGGCTTTTTGTGAGTGACGTAATAAGTGGAGGACTTTTAGGCCACCTTGGCCTGCTTTCCCTGGCCCTGGGTGCCAACCGTTAGGTGGTAGTATTTTGCTGAAGTTTTTACTAGAAACTAGGCTACAATTCAAGTCTTTTGATACTTTAGATGACCTGCTGGGATTTCAGGTTCAGAAGTTGTGATGTAAGTTGGTAAAAATATTTCACTAATTAGCTAATTAGACAATTAAATTATTTGTTTATTTTAGATCATAACTTTTGAACCAGAAATGCTACAAAGTTGATCAAAGGCTCATAAGACTCAGACTCGCGCCTAGTTTCCAATGAAAACTTCAGCAAAAACACTTTGGCCTAGCGGTTGGGCCCTAGGACAGGCAACATGAGCCAAAATGACCTTAAAACTACTTCACATATGACGTCAGTCACAAAAAATCTGCACCCCCAACAAAAAATTGTTTTTCGAGTGCAATCTACTAGACTGGCCGATCCGTTTGAGCCCTTGAACAGCTCTCTAGCCCAATCGGCAAAGGAGCTATGGTGTTGGTAAGGCAACCCAAAACGGCTGTTTTTTTAGGCCGAAATCGAAGTACGAATATATCGTAGGCCAGCTCTCAAATTGTTATGCAGGTTAAAGTAGTACAATGCTGTATTCCAATAACTATTGCAAAAATGAATTTTTTTTTCCAAAACAGCAGTAACTATATTTGGTCTGTGATAGTATGTTGGTTAGCCAGTCATCTACAACCTAGGTCTAAACACAGTTATGTATAAGCAGCACTAGGCTTTAACTGATTAATGCACCTCCGCCAGAACTACATTCCATAAGAACAGCTAACGTGCAGATGTGTAAATTAAGCATCAGATGAATGCGCAATAATGCTGCGGTAGTTCTGATCCAATCACAAACACTGCACTTTTAGCTCGCATAAGCTGCATGATCGCAAACACGGCTTTTGCTGGTCATGTTTAACAAATTGACAACTGCAATTGCGATACAACAATGATTACTGACTACCGTGCTGCTGTCAGACAAATTGCCAAATCATCACTTTGCAACGTATTTGTGAAATGCTGGAGTAGCGCGTTGCAACAGCTTGGATTGTGAGATAACAATTATCATTAACGTGCTTTGTGGAAAACGTTGATTAACTTAACCCATGAACAGGACATTTTAGCTTGCGTACAGTATAAACCAGCATGCTTACAGTCTGATACATCAAATTAAGAAAAGTAGAATCTTTTTAGGATGCTATATGCAGCTGCTTCACAGCGACAGTTGGCGTCACTAGTCAGTAGCAATTGCATTTATAATCATATTCATAACATCACAAATGTTGCTTAACATAACAAATTCTTGTTTCATGCAAGTTTTTCAAAAATTAATCTGCATTGAACAAGGCATCGATTAGACTTCTGCACCTCAAGTTACAGTTAAACTTTTCATGTTCCAAAACTTCTTTAGCAGTACAACAGGAGTTCCTTCGTACACAACACCTGCATGCTGTAGCACAGTCTAGACCAGGCCTGCACAACTCAGAAAGCTCGAAGGGCCAAATTATCACCATAAATTTGAAGAATTCCATCAAATATGAAGACTGTTGGCTGTAAACATATATTTTTGATTCAAGAATCAGATATATTATTCTTATAGGTTTTTAACATTTTATGCGTGTATGCCATGAATATCAATGGAATTACTATATAACTGACAGTTTCAGTATTGGCATTTTGTTAAATATTTCATTTTATACACCAGTACTGTTGTTAATGAACTTACATTAAGCATCAAGGGATATTGCATAAGTGCAATGAATATTGAATGGAAGTTCAGCTATTTCTAGCTAAGGTTGGCTGATTTAAATTATTTCATTCAAATTAGTGATAAAATCAAAAAAATCAAGCAAAAAATCATGTGCAATTCTGAAGCTTTCTGTGATTTGTATGGTACATCTAATCAACTACTAACTGTCAACTGCAATAACTGCGAAAATGATATGTGGACTGAAATCACTAACATTTGCAAACTCAGAAGGAAGAACTGACAGAATGCCGCAATTTTGAAAGCATAGGCTAGCATAAAGCAAGCCTATAGCCAGGTTTTGAGGTTTGGAGGGCAAAATAAACTGTTAGGGAGCAAAATTTTTATTTTTATTGTGGTATATGTTTAAAACACTCTGAGCACAAGAAAATTTAGGGACACTGCCCCTGAATGTCCCCATGGCTATGAGTCTGGCATAAAATAAAAGTTACATCTACATTCCAACAAACATGTAGGCTTTTTGACTGTAAAAATAGTAGTTTTAGAATATTTATTTAGATTCATACTAACACATATATATATTGTAGGTTGTTACCATTATTGATTATATGCGTGTAAGTTATACTTTTCCAAAAGCTGAACTAGTGAAAGCTGTGTTGCAATTTATTGTAACAGGCTGGCAAGTTTGTATTTTTGTACTAGTTTTTTAACATTAACCCTATAACGACTGCGATTGGCCGGCCCCTTTTTGGTCATAAATTGCCAGCCGCTAGAGCTAGAGAGCTGTTCAAACCCTTTACAGATTCAGCAAGTTTTCCAGTTGACATCGAAAAAAAAAAGTTTTTTGTTTTCGGTGGGGGTTTTCTGGAGGTGACGTCACAATGACGACATGTTTTGGAAATTTTGGTCACCTTTGGCCAGCCCTGGGCCCCAACCCATTGACCCATTCGATTGGCTCAAGTTTTGTTGAAGACTAGGTCAAAATCCTCGTCTATAGAGCCCTTGATTGACTTGCTAGCATATCTGTAACCAAAATTATGGGTCAAAAACCCAGTTTTTGGCCTAAATCAAAACTTTTCAGAAAAGGCATAATTTGCCCTTTCAGGGCAAACTTTGGCCAGCCATAACTCGGCAGCAGATTGAGCTAAAGAGCTGTTCGAACTCTGCAATGACTAGTGGTGTCGTGTAGTTTAGATTTAAAAAAAAATTTTTTAATTTGGTTGGGGAGTTTTCGGCCAATGGAATCATGACAGGAGCATGTTTTTTGGTTTAATTATATTACGTCATCATCCAATCCCACGCGCCAATATTTTGGCTCCCAGTATTTTAGGATTCTAGGCGAGAATACGCGTTATTAGAGCCCTTGATTGAGTTTCTAGCGTTTCTGGTTCAAAAGTTAGGCCAAAAAACAGCTAATTGGTAAGGGGCTTTTCTCAATATTTTTGGGGGATTTCCCTAATTTATTTTAAATGTTTTTTTGCCCAATATTGGAACCAGGAACGCTAAAAACCTATTCGGACCCTTCAAAGTCCTGAAACGTAACCAAAAAACAGCTGAACTAAAAAAAAATTATGTCATTTAAATGGCTCCTGCGGATCTTAACATGTTGAGAGCCGGCCTACAGTATATTCGTACTTGGATTTCGGCCTAAAAAACAGCAGTTTTCGGTTGCCTTACCAACGCCTTAACTCCTCCGCCGATTGCGCTAGAGGGCTGTTCAAGAGCTCAAACGGATCGGCCAGTCTAGTAGATTGCACTCGAAAAACAATTTTTTTGTTGGGGGTGCGGATTTTTTGTGACTGACGTCATAAGTGAAGTAGTTTTAAGGTCATTTTGGCTCATGTTGCCTGTCCTAGGGCCCAACCGCTAGGCCAAAGTGCTTTCGCTGAAGTTTTCATTGGAAACTAGGCGCGAGTCCGAGTCTTTTGAGCCTTTGATCAACTTTCTAGCGTTTCTGGTTCAAAACTTAGGATTTAAAATAAACAAATTATTAATTATCTAATTAGTCAAATATTTTTACTAACTTACATCACAACTTCTGAACCCAAAACCCCAGCAGGTCATCCAAAGTATCAAAAGACTTGAATTGTAGCCTAGTTTCCAGTAAAAACTTCAGTAAAATACTACCACCTAGCGGTTAGTGCCCAGGGCCAGGTAAAGTGGGCCAAGGTGGCCAAAAAGTCCTCCACTTATGACGTCACTCACAAAAAGCCCGCAACCCCCAAGCAAAAATTTTTTTTTCGAGTGCAATCTACTAGACTAGCCGATCCGTTTGAGCCGCTGAACAGCTCTCTAGCGCAACGGGCGGAGGAGCTAGGGCGTTGGTAAGGCAACCGAAAACTGCCGTTTTTTTTTGTGAAAATTGCCGAAACCAGGCGGCTTTAAAAGTGTTAAAGGGAGGTCGGGCAAAAATGCTGACGTCAGCAAAAAATAACTTAAACGTCCTATCATCGTATAAGCATTAAAAAAAGACAGACATCCTAAACTGAAAAGTTTTTTTTTTTATTGCAAACTAAATACCTTAACGAGTCTTTAGAGGGTTTGAACAAGTGTCTAGCTCAATCTGACGGCGAGTTATTGCCTGGGGAGTAATGCCCCTCAGAGTGGCTTTTGAGGGAACAAAATTTTGGTCAATTTTTGGTTTGTGAGCCGTAATTTTCGCTCCCGATATGTTAGGAAGTCAATCAAAGCCTCTATAGACGCAGATTTTCACCTAGTTTTCAACTAAATTTAGAGCCCATAAATGGCCCATTGGGACAGTGCCCATGGCCAGGCAAAGATGGCTAAAATAACACAAAAGCATCCCTACTTCTGACGTTCCCCCCGGAAAACCTCAAACTGAAAACGTTTTTTTTCAATGTCGACTTGCTGAATCCGTAGAGGGTTTGAACAGCTCTTTAGCTCTAGCGGCTGGCAATTTTATGTTGGCGCGCGAGTTCGTTAAAGGGTCAACAATGTTTTAACAATGTCATAAGTGTTAATGAAGTTGGTGAACTGATGGTTTGAGTATTGTCATTCCGAAATATTTCTTTTTGTGCATTGGTGCTGGCATTATGAAGTGATTTGCTTTAAGCGTGATGCATAAGTGCAAAGTAACTTTGAATGAAAGTTCAGCTGAATTCTAATTGTTGAACTTGAAAAAACAAAGTAAAAAAGAGTTATATCAAAACAAACTCTTTAAAATAAAAAATCACTACTTGTTAGGTGGCCACACTCTACAGATTGAATCAAAAAAATCTAAATTAAATCAAAAAATCTGATTTAAATCAAAAAAATCCGATTTCTTTGATTTTTTTGAAAAAATCATTATTTTTATCAACCCTTCTTAGAAGACATATTTTACCGTTTGAACGAGCTCAATATTTCTCTTCAGGGGTTTAGTACTAGCATTTTTATATTGAGAAGCAAAACGGATGCATTTAAAAAGAAACTGGCTCTGGGACAGTCGCTTGCAGAAGGGGCCTTAGAAATGTCTCCAAATTCGCATGACTTTTTGACAAATACTGATGTGAATAGGAAAGAGTTATTATGTATCGTAATTCTACACTTAAATGAATTAGCTGAAAACTTTCATCATTATTTCCCTACATACGAGGATCCTCAGAAAGGAAACCTGTGGATCAACAATCCCTTCGCAGAAGATACCCATTCATGCAATCTTAATTCCTGTGAAAAAGAATGTCTGATTGAATAGTGTTGCGATACTATCCTGTTGTGTAAGTACAAAATGCAATCAGTGGCACAGTTTTGGATAACACTCGAAAGTGAATATCCATCTCTTAGTGAAAAAGCAGTCAAGCCGTTGATGATATTTTCAACTACATACTATTACTTATGCAAGAAGAGCTTTTCAGCACTATCACTAATCAAAACAAAACAGAGAAATCGAATGGATGTCAGTGCAGCGCTTCGTCTCTTTGAAACCAAGTTGCAGTTGCGAATATCTCATATACTGTCAATGAAGCAATAGCAAATTTTCTACTGATGTTTAATCAAATTTGAATAATGCTTACGTGCATCTTATTTCTCATAATTTTACCACCAAATCACGTTTACAAGCCTACTCTTGTGTTATCATAAAAAAGCTGTAGTAGACACAATGATCTTGTAGCAAGCATGGTTTTGTTGATTGTGAGAACATTTTACTAGTACAGTGCATCCTTGATTATCTGGCCATGTTGAGCAACCTTTTTCCAAAATCTTGACCGGATAAGCATTTGGCCAGATAAAAAAAGCATCTATCGTAGGGTGCCCACCGTCCACCACCTACACCATACTTAAAAGAACCTAAAGAAAAAAGAACGAAAAAACGAAACTAGTATGAGAACAAGCTTAGCCACGAAACAAGTTACATTGTTTGTTGGCTTTCTAGTTTTTTTCCACTGTATAACGTGTAGATTTTAGACTAAATAGTTGAATATACTTCCCTGTTAAAACCGGCCAGTTAATCGAGGGGCCGGTTAATCGGGGCCTGAAAAAACAATGGGAAGAAAATGTATCATCTTCTCCCAAGAACCATACTATATATAGAGATCTCCAATTTACGTCCCTGATTTTGTGATGTTTGCTATGATGCCGTGTCGCCATCTTGTCTGCTTTTAATTTCGATTTTGTTTACTGCTAATAATAATCATGTTTTATGTTACTGGTCCGCAAATCACTTTTTTCAACTTCTACCGGGCCGCAAACCTAGAAAGGTTGAGAAACACTGCTCTAGGGGTTAGGTTTAAAGGGGTTACCATTAAGTTAGTGTTTTAGGTACTGTTAACTTAGTGTTAGATAGATTAGCTTAGCGTTACATTAGGGTTAGGCTAACATTAGCTTGAGTTAGGCAGGGTTAAGGTTAGAGGGATAACAAGTTTAAGGTTTATCTTTTGTGTTTACTATTAGTGTTTCTACAAAGCCTACTACATTCTGATTCTCCTCGTGCATTACTGTCACGTTACAAGAGGTAGTCGAATCAATAAGGTTTCAAATTTAAGGATCCATGGGTGGTTCTAGTTCTACAACATAGCCACTGCCGATAAAAAAAACACTAGGGCGTAGGTTAAAAAAAAACACTAGACTACACAATATTGATTAGTCTTCTAAAGTAATTCGATGCAAGTTCGCTGTAAAAGCAAAACCAGAAAGCAAACTTACACACAATGATTACAATGAAAATGACCAGAAAATGCGTTGCAACACAAAGACAATAGACAGTCAGTGCATTTAAAGCACACTGACATGAAACTTTTAGCAGGCCAGATGACCACACTCAGTGACTTCGTAGTGGTTCAACTCAAAACATAGTGTATTATATTCTTTTGTGCAATGTATTACTTAGGTATGCCCTAGTTAGAGTTTTTACCCAATTTGTAATTGAATTACATCATGTAATTGTAATACATGATTGCACATGACATGGATGATATATAATCATATGAAAAAGTCTCAAATTAATTGCAGTTAGAACTACATCAAATTCGAAATTGTGTAATTAATTACGCTAACTCATACAAAACACTAGATAAACTAGTAGATAGCTGTGAAAAAAACGATAGAACACTGGATGAAATGCAAAAACACTAGATCTAGTGGTACAACACTAGGAGTAGGAGTGGCAACACTGTAATGTGGTATATCGTTTCCAGACAAACAAAATCAAAATTGCAATTTCATTGAAAACCTCACACATGAACCGCATACACTTGGTGTCGCTAAAACAAGCATCGGGTTAACAATCTGACATCTATTATCTTTGAAACAAAAAAGTGTACATCTGTTTGTTTTAATTTACATGTATTCCTGAGAATTGAAGTTCATATGACAATGGCTAGTAAAACAACACAAGAACACAAAAACATTGAATTAATCTCATCACGGTGAATGGAATTCTCAGAGAATCAGTGGCCAGAGCCAAGAATTTGACTCAAAACAATATTTTCAAGAGTTGACCCAAAGCGGGTCACGCTCTGAAACAATATTGCAATGACTCCACTCAAGTCACCGACACTTGAGTCGCAACCTTCCGACTCGTGACATGAATCGAGCCATTTAAAAAACTCTCGATAGTTCTGCTAAAAAATCAGTGGATGTGGACCAAAAACAAAACCAACAAAAAACATGTTAAACAAACTTATTTCTGCTGTACTTTTTGCAACTCATTGCGTAGCATTTGAAACCAGGTTTCAAATCAAGCTTGAATTCGTAGACTTCCTCAGGAAGACTACTTGAACAGGTTGGCTAATTTTCGGCTAAACAATGAAACCATCTTCTTAAGAACGAATTCATCTCCTTAAATTTATTTCTGTTCGGATAGACATTGACTCCAGCTTCCAAACCAATGACTGAAAGCGGCTCGTGAGTTTTTGTGACTCGGTTAAGGCACGTCCAAATCTTGATCGAAACTGATATGCCTCTACAAAATTGAAGATGACTCTGCTTCAACTAATAATCAAACATCGTGTGACTTGACTCGTGATTTGGCAAGTGTGATTCAGCAACACAACTAGTCCAAGTCTTATAGCAACATAATGGACAGTTATTACAAGTCTTTGATTTTCGATGTCAAGTAATTTGAGGTCATTATCAACGATAGTGTGACTCGAGTCTCGATTTTTGGTGACTCGGACTCGACTCGAGACACCTTGAGACAGATGGTTACTCGATTTGACTCGAGTCACGTTTTTCACAGAATGACTCGACTCGAGTCTCAATCAGTGACTCGAGACTCAAATCCAAGCCATTTTTACAAAACCTCTGAGTGTGAGATACCAAACCACAAGGCTAGCAATATGCAACACAAATGACTCATTACAACTGGGCTACGCATATAAAAACTGATGAACTGTACTAAATGTTATTAAGTAGAGGCTACGTAGGGTATAACCAGGGATACCATATCGTCCTTATTTCTGAGATTCTTCTTCATTTTGTAGTACTACGTCTTAGAAAATATTAATGTCCTTATTTTTAAGAAATGCCCTTATTTGTGACTTGCGTCCTTATTTGTTCTCACTTTCTGTAGCATAACAATTTTAGATACGCAATATCTGATAGAGATACAGACCATTTCTGTCTCATCGTAAACATTTTGTGATCAACATTTTTTGATGTCATGAAAGCAGTATAGGCTTGCAGCACAGAGACGTAACGTACTATCAGGTATTGTTAGCAAAGCTGTCTACTGTGGTAAGGATTCTTAGGAAAGCTGGTTTTGTTGCGAAGATTTAGTATTTAGTTGATTCAAGAAGTAAGCAAGCGAAAAAAGCGTTTTCCGTGACGATTCCAAGAAGGAAGTCGAGAATAAGACATTGCTGAAGCAAATGGTTCTTGGCGTTAAATAGGCAAACATATTATCTAACATTAATCATGCAAACAGAAACAATTGTTTTCTTTTTAGGTAATAAAATTAAATTTTCCTCAACCGTCCTTATTTTTGGTTCTAGATCGATGGTAGCCCTGGGTATGACAGTGATGAGTCAATCAAAGAGATTGGATCAGCGTGTGTCCAAGCAATTCTGTAAATTTCATGAAATGATAAACAATGGAGCAGACTTGTTTCGCTGGCCAGAGATAAGGCTCAACATTTAAACACACGCACCATACAATATCAACAAATTTGAGAAACTCTTATCAATACAGTAAGCTGCAGTCCCAAAACTGCACGGAAAGTTGCGAAGAAGTTCAAAAAAATGTCATCAATTTCAATCCAAATCCGGTTGAGCAAAAATGATAACATCCAAATCCATCAGGATAGTCAAATGTCGCAAGATTTAAATTCAAATCAAAGTACATGCTCATCTCTGGTCATTTTCATTTACTGGGCATGCGAATGACAAGTAAGCATCTTTCTTGTGTTGCGCTTGGAAAGGCAGAGCGGCAAGTGCACAAAGTCTCACAATGTGGCAGCAAGCAACAACAGAGATCACCCGTCGAGATCAAGCTATTGTTGCTTGTTCGCACCACATATATGTGGGTGTTGCTCTTTGCGTAAAATCACGTTCGTGGTGAATCACACATCCAAAACAACACCAACTTAGAGGTTGCAACAACATCCGTTACGTTTTGCAACAAACCAAACTGATCGCACGTTCTTTTTGTGAATGTTGCGCCTGGCAGTGGCACAACCTTCACATCCCGGTTGCAACCACTTGTTGCGATCGGAAAACGCGAGTGGCAAGTGTGCAAGGCTTCACACTGTAGCAGCAAGCAACAATAGAGATCACACACCACGCTCGCTTTATCATTGCTTGTTCGCGGTACATATACATGAGTGTTGTTAGTCACGCACATCTCGTTTCTGGTGAATTGCACCAGTGTCGGATATTCAGGGTGTTCAAGGTGTTCAGTGAACATCTGCAAATGAAGAAAAAATTTATAAATTGGTTTTAGAGCATTTGTTAGCGATTTAATGCCACGAACTGCCTTTTGTTTGTGGTGTTTCCTCATATTTCTTAACACGCCGAACGATTTTTGCTTGTTCACTCAAGCATGACTGCAGGTTATTCAAGAACACTCGAAGTTAAATAAATCAACAAATAAAAGAAAAAAGCCACTGGAGCCAACCAATAGCCCTTTCAAATCAGCCAGGGTGTACACCCAGTGGCGCTACTGACTGGGGGCAGGGGTGTGCTCCGCCCCCTTGGCAGGCCTAATATAAAAATATGGGCCCCCCAGTTAGCTTGTATTTCACTATTCAGTATTCATTTGATTTGTCGTACGTTTTTGTTTTCAGCGTTTTTCAAAAATTTATCAGAATGTTTTCCAGTGATTTCAGGTGATAGTACAAACGAATCCAGATCGCATAAACACTTGCCGAGATTTTTTGTAAAACCGGAATGTGCGATCATCCATATCAGAGAAATATCCACAAGGTTACCACCTAGCGACACAGGGGGCCCAAAATTCAGTCCCGTCGCCACGGGGCACTTTTGAGGGCTTAGCCTCCCAAACAAAGTTTCAAAACCGAAAATGAAATGTGCACCAGAAATCAGTGTAGTTTTTATCAATTCGTATTCTGTTTTGTCCTGTAATTTGTAATCAGAGCAGTACCTGCCGCTGTTACCAAGAATAACATCACCTTCTCATTTTTGGTACGTTTGTGAGGTAATAAACGTATTTGAAGCTTGAGCAGTGCTCTCAATTTTAGGAATTTTGTCGGTAGATTGGAACTTTTGACCCTGTTTAGGGATTTTTTAGGGATTTTCGGGATAGTTTGAAAATGTGCAAAAATGAATCATTTAAGTTTATTTTGCAAATCTTGTTTGGTTCAATTTAACAAATTTTAACACAATATGGCGCTCCGATTATATGCTGCATCACCACAGATTTATCGATTTTTTATGTGAAATAGGGATTTATGGTACTGTTCCAGGGATTTTTGGAGTTGCAGTTGTGAGAGCCCTGGGCTTGAGCGTAAAGCGCCACCAGGGGTGCAGGTAGGAATTTTTCAAGGGGGGGCTGAAATTTTTAGAAAAATATTTGTATTGTATTGTATTGAGTCTTCACTCCCACACGCAAAACGCTAGACTTTTAACATGCATCGCAGTAAAGAGAAATGAAAAAACACATATACATGAAAGAAAATGAGGAAGTAGAACTGCAATGACTTCCAAGA
>Ga0210059_1003718_pt1 | contig 24550 bp, 21 predicted proteins | sample Ectturendosymbi2_FD_188042 | JGI IMG/M metagenome (GOLD analysis project Ga0210059, IMG submission 188042) | Ecteinascidia turbinata endosymbiont from Florida, USA - Sample 2 (SPAdes) (version 2) | ecosystem: Host-associated > Tunicates > Ascidians > Unclassified | place: Key West, Florida...
AATTAAAATCTATTATATTGGTTTCAGCCATAGTTGTATGTAATTGAGAATGCAATTGAAGTTCGATATTCCAGCCACAATACTTCTGTGCCGGTACATTCTAAATCTAGTCTATGCTGGCAAAAAATGTTACATTGAACGTAGGCCAAAAAACTCCGCCTCCATGGCAATTCGGTTCAAAGCCGTATAGAGAACAAAAACCAGGAAAACGTAGGTTTTTTAAAACAGAAGATTTTAGTCAGGTTTCGGTAACACAAATAATGTAAAACTCGTATATATAAGACACTGTACCTAATACCAGGACGATGATGAAAGCCTTGTTCTTATAGCCTAGCTGCTCAATGACGGAGATCTTGTTGTCAGTGAGCCCCTCGGTGTTCAGGTGGAGTATATTGTGTCGTGGGTCATCTTCGGCAGCATTTCTGCTGCCGCGCCCTGAGAAGGGCGTTGTTTGACACATCCCACGCTGAACACATCCAGCGTGAGTAGCAGTGGTTGCTCTGATGACAGATTTAGTAAGCATTTCAAGAAATGCCGCAAAAGGGAGGGCCGCGTGAAGGCATCTGTCTTGATCGCCGCTGATGAAGGCTTGTGTTAGTAGTCACCGAGAAAACCATCGTTTCGCATGTTTTTGACCTTTGATAATGGTGTTGGCAGGAAAAAAACGGCGTTTGACATTTAAAGCTTTTTCGGGCTGTTCCGGCTAGCTGACCCATCTGAATCTGTTTTTGTTTGCTGAAATATTTTGGTCATATTTCCCGTAATAGTGTTCAACCTCCCTGTAACAGTATTCACTAGTTTATCTTTTTGGCCATTATGACCGATCTGACTTAGCTTTTCCCAATCATTTAAAAAAATGCAGTCTGTAGCCGAAAAAAAAGATCTAAACGTAGCAAGCCTGCTAGTTTGACTTCGTGTTTTGTAAAGTTGTGATATATCTAACATATCAAGCGCTGGTCTACCCGATTCAAACTGATCTAAATTCATGGCATGGTTTATGTTTGTGATTTCATAACCTGTATGTCATTGTTTTAGGCGTTTATAAGTATTTTTTATTAAGCATTTTCTTTAAACGATAATAAGAGCATATTTTGTTCTGGATATGCTTGCATCTGGAGTTACCCTATGATATCAAGGTTTTCAAATGTACAAGAGGATTTCTTGTTTAATTCTGTGTGTGCTATTGGAGCATAGCGATTCTTCATTTATTTAATGCGATGCCGTTAGACTTGTACTGTAGCAACATTGCGTTTTTGCTGTTGCTCATCTGGTTTATTAAAAAGCAACAGCGTTCTTCTTGGTTCGTTTGGCATTGTTTGAAGCTGTTTGACATATTTTGACAAGCGATTTGGCATTTGGTTCCTCTGGACATATTAATCCTGCTCTTTTCCCAAAATGGTGACTTGAGAGGGTTTTACAAGCTTGCATTAAGAAATTTAGAACATAAATCCTAGCGTGTGCTACTTAAGTTGGATTTCCATGTTCTTTCTCAAAACATTGCAGTACGCATGCAATTTAGGATCAGATCGTGCCTCCAAGTTCGTGGATACATTTGGCATCCACAAAGTCCATGGAGGGATGAAATTAGGAACCACAAGTTTAGATTATTATCACGGAAACGTGAGGTGCATCGGCTGGTGATCGATGTACTACTGTGGTCGCGTTGCCTGTAATGACCAAGTCATTTGTGAGGAGATAACAATTCATTGAGTTGCATCAAAACAATTTGACATCCACTTGGTTAACGCTCATTGTACCCGTTAGTTTGCAGTAGCTCCGCAGAAGTAAAATCTCGTTTGTCCCTTTATCATTTAGTCTTACTTGGTCGTTTAAAACAAATTATGGATGTAGTTGCACTTGCTGAAGGAATGTGTGTAAGCGGTTTGCACTTGATGCAGTGCGAATTTTTAGTTCATCGCTAGTGTTCTGCCTTGAATTACTTTTGTGCTAATTGTCTATTTCGTTTGCGCGTTTTTTGAGCATGCATCAAAAGAACAACGCTTTACTGCAAATTAGCACCGCCGGAACGTTGTCCACATTTGCATGCGTCTTTGACAGACGCTGGACCTCGAGTTGGGTTCGTTGATGCCATCGGTCTTTTTTTGACAGACTCTGTTCTAATGCAGACATAATCAAGATTTTTTATCTGCAAATCGTAATAATTACTGAGATATTTCAATGTTGCATGAACCTTACTACAACGGAACCAAGTTGATTTTTATCCATTTCTAATATAAATTTCATCGTTCAAAACTTACGAGTAAGGCCGAAGTCTGACTGGTATGTAATTATATGGCCGGCTGATGAGCTCGCATTTATAAATATATCCAAAGATCGATAAAACTTGGTTTAGCTTTAGCTATGAATAGAACATATACTGTGAACCGCAAACGCCCCGTATTGACACATTGCCAACTTCTGGCGTAAATTGTTCCATAAAAAAGTAAGCATATTATAAGCGAGGAATTGCTTCATAGACAAGAAATATGATCTCTTTAAAAAAAGGACATGATACATTGCTTCACAAAAAAAAGAAACATGGTCTAGGAAGTTTTCAGGCAACCTTGCGGACGTAGTGCGAGTTCACTGCGCAGTGGCTCAGATAACTTCGTTTAAATTTCATGTGAGTTGCTATGGTAATGATAGCTTATAGGTTGTTCTCAGAAGTTGTATGTTGGTGCTTGTTCAGCAAAGCATCGCAATAGTAATTTCGCGTGTATGAAAATTGATTTTCATTTTTTTAAATTGAAATTAGATTACCGAAATCTTTCTACCTGAATCTAATGAACTTGTTATCCTTTGCCTAAAGACCTCGTTATTTTTTAATAGAACGCTGCGAAAGATATTTCTATGCGGGACGACATGCTAAGAGCGCAGTCCCAGCATGAGGACCTAAAGAAAAAGCTGCAACAAATGGAGCTGGTTGTGAGTGACATGAAAAACAAAGAAGAACTCGCCCGCGAAGAACTCCAGAAAGAAAAGGTGAGTTCTTCGATGTGAGATTTCAACGGTTTGTTAATCATGTGTTATGCATTGCAAAAATTGCAACTTACATATTTGCAAATTTTATTCAACCATCTTCAGTTGCGATAGAAATTTATAAAAAGCTTGACTGAAGGAGATTGGACGGTAGCGAAAGTGCCAGGCATGCATTGTCGAAAAATTGTCAGAGCTCATCCATACTGTTCTTTGTTCCTTGATTGAAGAAGAAAAGTGGATTTTTAAGTTTTCTGGCGTTAACGCGAATTTTTACACTTTGCGTGTACCGACAGCCATGCCAGGCAACAAACCTGCAGCCCGCTACGTCTCACGTGGTGTGCCAGAATTTGCAGTTAACAAGTGTTTCTTTAGTTCTGCAAAAAAAGAGCAATCGTTTCTCTGTTTTCCGTAAACACACGAAATCACTTCTTAACAGATTAGTTATTGTTTCGCATAGTGAAATATTTTCAATTTGCCCAACGTTTGGCAATGCACCAGACGTTCATTGCACATTCTGCAATCGCTTGTATGCACTGGCGCGCACTGCTATGTTTGTACGGTTCTGTTCGTTGTTGTACACAAATTTCGGTCGGAATGATCTATTCTGTATTGAGACATTTCATCTTTTGCCTGAGGCAGCGTGTGACTTTGCATTTTCTGGCTGCTGAGGCTACGTTCGTACATGAGCTCGGTTTAAGTATTCAACCTAGCGATTTATGTTTTGCTTTTCTGTCACTTGAGTTGTTTGTTTGTTTGCTTCACTTGGATGACTGCTAGAGACACCTCATGTTTTCTTGTAGGAGTACCACGAAAATGTGCTTCGCGCTACGGAAGAAAGGCATCACAAGATGGAAGCAACAATTTCCGATCTGCGAAACGCTTTGCAAGAAAAGGTGTTTATTTCGTTCAATTCAGTTGCGTTCGCGAAACGATAAACTGTCAGTGGCATTTCGCAAAATGTTAAGATGCTGCCAGATAATGATCTCGGCCTTGAATGATGGTGCTTTGTAATTGTTTGGATGATAACTTTCTCTTCGCAAAGCCACTGCAGTATATAACGTTATCGCCAATTGCGCGAAACACGGTGAGTGCTGGGGTGTGTCACAGATGAAGCCTCCACAAGGGAGGTGGTGTATGCTTTCATAGCCCTCTGAATAAAAATGAAGAAAGAAACTTTGCGATCATAGAGTTTATATGGACGCAATTGGGTAGGTCACTGCTTAACTTGAAACGCAGAATGAGTTCGACGAATGCCGTAGATTGTGTGCATAACTAGCAGTCTCAACGTGGAATTTGAAGCTTCCGGCCCAATAACTCGCGTCGCGTGGTACAAGCTGGCCACGTTTATGTGGCTGTGAGATTTCATCGTTGTGTAGATTTGCGATGCTGATGCTACTCGGGAAAGAATGATGTCTCCAGGCAAAATCAAAGCAATGCCTGTGTCGTTCGCTTTGGCTTCAGGACAAACTGTGATGCGTGTTACGTAATCTTTTGCAGCTCATGATTGCGTAATGTTTTGCTCTCTCGTGATATCGGCATTCTGGTGGGTAGCGGCAGCAGTGTGCCGTAACTCACCTGGAAAATTTAAGTACGATTGCTGGGCTTGCTGTACTTTTAAAAGCGTGTATCGATGACTGTGCAATAGTAGCAAATATCTTATCGTAACTTTTTATTAATTTATCTGTTGGGGGGAGGGCCCACGGCTAAACTTTTCCGTGCACAATGTGCTTGCTTTTACGAAAACGTTCTCGTCAGACAGTGGATTTATTTGGTGAAGGTACGAAAAAATCAAGAGCTCAGCAAGGAGCACGAAAAACAACGCAAGCTCGCTCAGGACGCGTTTGAGCAGCGAGAGTCAGCTTACAAGGACAAAATTCACGAACTCGAAGGAAAAGTGCTCCGTGAGCAGGAAGAAAGAGCCCGACTCGCCCGCGAGGTCGAGGAGTTGCGCGCATTCCAGCATGAGGTGTGGAGCATCCAGGCGTCGAGCGGCGTACCCTTCAGCCTATCTCACTTCCACCAGCAGCGACTGGATGATGCCGACAAAGAGAGCGAAGGGAGCAGGTATGAGGTTGTCGCTGCGTGGTTGAACTTGGTAGTTTGCGTGGGTTTGATTAATTATTTCTTCTCATTTTGTCGAATAACTATCTTCCGATCTTCTAAGTGGTATATTGCTACTGGCTGGCATTAATTGGTTGCAGTGCGTGTCAGAAATGGATAGAAGATAAGTAGGAAAAGTAACAAAAATGAGGTTAATACTAAAGGAAGGATGGTTTCGCAAAAGATTTAAAAAGTAAATGATGAAGTATGATTGCAGTATTAAATTTAGCGCGACGTTGTTTTTAGTTTGCTTGGTGTTTTTACTCACAATGGACGGAGATAAGTGATAAGCGCTAGATCTATTTTTCCTAAATATGGCGGAAATTCCGGTAATGAACTTGTGTGTGGTGGGATAATTTAGACCAGGGGTGGCCAATATGCGCCAAATTTTTCCAAGCGTGAGTGGAGATGCGCCATACCGTCGGATATTTCTTGTAACGATGTTACTTCACATCATTAGTGATTTACCAGGTAATATCATAAAGTACAAATAGAATATCTGGTAAAGCAGCAAATAAACTTCAAGTTTACTTACTTTTTAATGAGACTTCAAATATTTCACCGGTTTTTTCAATGTGTGGAGTTAAATTTGTTCCTGAGAGTAGGAGAAAACTCTTCAATTTTGAATCAGCCCGGCGCGACCTCGTTTTGCTTTTAATCAATTTCATGGGCGAAAATGCTTGTTTGCATGTCTACGTTGTTTCAAAACGACATACATATAACTTTAAGCGAATTTTCTTAGTTTTGGGAAATTTTCACTAGGTAAGGATCGCCAGAAATTAATCACGTCGTAAGTACCAGGGACTGAAGAAAGCGCATCGAATTTCGTTTTCAATAATAAGTTTGTTTTGAAATCAAGAAGTTCCATTAGAACGTTACTTGGCATTTTCATTATCTTTTGTTCACTGAGAATGGCTTTGTAAATGCGAAAATGCAGTCTACTTCTTTAGCAAAATCACAAAAGCGATTTTCAAATGAGTCTCGCAATAACTTGATCTTTATAGTGCATTTTCTCAAACAATATCAGCAGCCCATTCAATCTGCTCCTTTCAATATGGAGACAAGCTGATATCATCATTTTCTGACTGCGAAATGAAGAGTTTTAATTTCATTTTGAATGTTTGTTTCAAGATGATAACAGGCATCTCATAAGAGATTTGTACGAAAAAAATCGATAAAAAATTGGAAAGGCTTACTATCTTACTTTATCACGATTACAGGTATACAATGCGCCACTTCAAATCATCCAGTGTGCCCAATTTGGCCACCCCTGATTTAGACCAACCATCTTTTGCCCTATGTCTACGGTAATTCTTGTAGCAATATCAATTATTTTGTTATAGGAGTAGCATGGAACAGAGTTTTTTTCAGTGCAATTCTTCTTAAACATCTTCCCTCAAATATCACGAAAAGTGTTAATACCCTCGTCCACCATTAGGACGCCGATGCTAATAGGTCTCTTACTGAAGGCATTTAAACAAAGCTCCATGTACAAACACCTGGCTGCTGCTGCGTGTAGGTTCACTGGAAAGACCGGTGCGAGTGGTGGCGAATACGAATGTGTGGCCAAAGTCGACTCCGTTGCATTGGGGCTTGGAAAAGTATAGCTCGAAGCTTCATCAAAACTTTGATACTTTGTGCAAACCGAAAAGCGTTTATATGGGACAGAAGTTTATCCTTACTTTCTAGACTGTATTATCAATTGCCTGATATAAAAGTAATGTGATGCTAGATCTGGAGTCAACTGTAGATTGATAAAAAGGAAGGATCTCCCTTTATCATGGTTTGACCGCTTCAACTTGTACGAAAAACAATTGAATGCAGCAAATTGAGCGCAAATATGTGGCTGCTTGTGCGACACGTATCATCACCGAGTGAAGTACAAAAGTTTGCAACTTTTCACTTTATAAGCGCGTGCAGCGAAACGGACGCGGCTGAACTGGTCAGCGAGCTAAACTCGTTGACAGAGGAGATCGCGTTGCTGCAGCGACAAGCGTCGATGCAATCCGACATGCTGTCGAAAATATGCGAAGACCCTCGCATCGCCGAATCACTAAATTCCATCGACTACAGCGCAGTTAACGGAGGTGAGCGTGTGGTATCTGATGACCGCTTCATTTTCGTCCCGCAGCGCCTGAGAAAACCTTGTCCTGTGCCCTTTAAATTATTACACGTAGTTCTGACATGGCAAAACCCAGAACGATGTCTGTCGTGCTTGTGTTGCTCGTTTGCTTTATCGTCGGCCGGACTGTGAAGTTGCTATTGAGCTATTGCTCTTTGCTTCTTTTTCTACTTTTTTGATTTTGGGCGTGTGTAACCTTGTGCAGAGATGTTTGTCTCTCGTCCAGAGAGGGCAAAGTTTAAATGGGTTTTCCAAAATGCGCCTTTACCCTATATCTGCTTTAATTGGATTGAGTGCAAATGGTTACCACTCCTGAAAAAGAACCAATGTCGAGCCGCTCGAATGGCTGCATTAAGTACGTCGCAGTTGGTGACACTGTTTTTAGAAAAAATAAATAGTATCATTCTGGACCAGGTTGTGCAGCCCGCGATTCTTGTGGTATTTTTAAATAATGAACATTTACGTTATTAAAGTTTATTCATTAGTGTTTAAAAGTGCTTGACTAACGAGTAAAACAATTTTTTGCAAACGAACGTAGACAAGGCTAGAAATGATTTACATGTAGCTCTGTAACTCATGGTACCTTTCGCAGGAAATACAATGTCAAAGCTGTTTCTAGCAAGGTTCAGGCACCGGTGTTGTTGCGACGCTACAATGGGTCCCTGTGGTTACTTTATAATCCTCATTTGGCCCTCGGACCAATTTGAGTTTGAGACCCCTGTTCTAGACCTTCTATTTGTCGTATTAGGCGCTGTATTTTTTGTTAGGTGCCATTCGCTCGACAACGTAAAAGTGAATGCAAGCCTTTTTGCAGATACTGATCCCGCTAGCATGCCTGTGCAGTGCACTGAAAAAGAAGTCTTCCGCACTGGACTGTCATCAAACGCCCTCAGCATTGACCACAGGTTCGTTTTAAGTGACCGTTTGGATTGCTGCAAATGACCTGCATTTCGTATTCCTATCTGAGAGAAGTCATTGCTTAAGCAGTGAAGGCTCAACGCTTCTTGCTTTTCAGAAGGGGTAAATGCTTCAAATATGTTACTACAAATGAATCTTGGCTGTCAATGGGCTTTTAACCTATGTTGCGTTTTTATGTTGTTTGTTACGTTTGGTATTGTATATAACTATTAACTCAAAATCAACGATTGACAGTTTAAAACTTGGTTCAGGCATTTATGGCATTTTTTTGTTCGCTTGTCAGTGTGTGGCGCCGCAGCGCGAAAAAGCGCATTTGCACTGATGCGTTTCTGTCCCAGCGAAACTTCACATCAACGGCTGATCGAAAAACATGGGTGTTTTCGCGGCTCCACAACAGGTTCGATAAAATCGATGAACGTTGTACACACTATGTGAAATTCTCCAGTAGGGGATTAAGCATTCGTTTTGGTCACCCCCAAGGCACGGGTGTCCGTGAATGTGATTTCAGAGGTCCATGAATGTGATTCCAAGGGTTAAAAGGCTTTGCAGACATTTTGATTACTACTACGATGGTTAAAACCTAACTTCATATATTTATTGCAACTTGTTTTCTTGATGGGTCCATAGCTTTGATTAAGATGTACAAGGGGTCCATGGCCAACATACGTTTAAGAAAGGCTGGCCTATAGCGACGCCTCCATATTCTTACCTCATGACACTGCACTAACAGGTGTAGAACGTCACGCCGGTGTAGCAGACAATTGCTTGCATGCAAATCAACCATTCAACCTTTTTTGCAACTCCCGTTAAGAACCGAGCGTTTCCAGCCTAAGTACCTGACAGAGTCAATTCTTAGCACAATCGCTTGAGACTGTAGTGGTCGTTGCTGCAGGCGTGAAGAGCTAAATGTGTCGCGTGATGCCGCTTTTGTCACTCCCTGATTTTAGTGATTGATTTTGAATCGTTTGCGTCATGATGCAGACAAGTGATCGACGGTGCGCCTGGATCAGTTTTAAGTCATTCCACCCGTTCTTCCGACAGCATCTTGGTTGCGAATGGCAGCAAAGGAGACTTTGCCGTGTCAAGGTGAGTGCAACTTCGCATCGGTTCGAACCGTATGAACTTACAGTACATCCTGAATTGAAGTTTTTTTTCCCTAAAACATCATCTGCCCTATTTCAGGATCAAGTGTAATAGCAATGCACTGTAGGGCCTTGTTTCAACTATTCCAACTATGTATAGCAAAAGGACAAACGCGTTACTGACCGCAAGTTCCGCTTTCGTTACAAGCGTACCGTGTCCAATCTCAGCAAACCATGTTGCGACCGAAGCGTCGCTCACCCATTGTATATTTTGTGCGTAGTCTATTTGCTGTTGTCACAAGCTTCTGACTTGGTTTGGAACCAGGTCATTTTATGCGCGACATGTAACGATTTCCACAACTAATTAACTCGCGCGGAGGCACAGTCACACTGCGGTGAAATAAAGTGTAAAGAAATACAGTGCAGCCCATATTTTCGTGACTGTTTTACACCAGACAAGTTTAGCTGAGCGGTGCGCAGGCTTCTTCCGGCAACACGTTTGTCTTGCTGGGCGGGATATGCAACCGTTTTACCTGTGGTTTTTGCGCAGTTCAATCTCATTAATTTGTTGTGGCGCAACCGCAACGTCTACCAATATATGCTATATTTCAATGACCGACAAAAATTAAGTTAATTCAGACATCATGTCGGAAAAGGTAGGCCAGTGATTACTGTTTCGGCGACTTTTAATACTCACGGAACAAATGACCGAAATGTCTCAGCGAAACAAAAACAGGGTAAGCAGGGTCGTTTGATTTACTAGGGTTGTGTCAACTTCTTAACTTCACTGATTGGTAAGTGCATTTTACAGCGACTTTGATTGATACACCTGAGAATATTTCCGGCGCAACACATGCATCTGAACCCTGTTTGTGTGAAAATGGTGGTTCACAGCTTGACAGCTCCCAATTACGCACCGGAAGTACACTTCTTTCAGCTTCGCGTAACTTCAGACGTCATCCCAGCGGTCTACCGTTAAATTGGATGCTGTGAAATTTTGCGACTACAGAACAGTCGACACTTATCATTTTCAGCAAAATAAATGAAACGAATGACCGCGCCTGACTTGACTTTCCAACGCTCCTTGTGAACCAACCATTACCAATGGCTGATGCTGTGATGGTGAGGGTGAGGTTGAGGTTCAAGGGTAGAGTTCAGCTATAATGCGATCTTCTGCACATGTTGTAGTTCCATGCACGGGGAATTCCCATCACAACTGCTGTGCTTTGGCATTGGTTCGTGTTAATTCATCCGCCATTTGCTTAAAGTTGTGCAGAAGCAGGACCAGAATTAGACTGTTTTCAGTCTGGAATTGCGCGAGTAGCGTTACAGTGTAAAGCGAAATCCTGGCAAGTGGTTTGAATTGTGTTTAATCACTGCACATTCATGTGTTCGTGGAGGAAACTCTGTATGATTTAGCAAGCTCTTCATCAAATTGACCGTTGGTCAAAAGCTACAAATCCTGACTGGAGCTAGCCCTTGTTGCCCAACTCACGTGAAGCGTTGTTTGCTTGATGCATGTGACGGTTGCCATGTCACAATGTATAGCCATGAAATGCTTTCAAGCCTTTTTGAAATCCACACCTGCTGGAATCTTATCTGTTTGCAAAGTAAACGGTTTTGGTTCTCAATTTATGACGGTGCTTGTTGCGAATTCAACCAGAGTTGATAATTTTCACTACTGCAAACGAACTGAAACCGTGTAAACAGCGGTTTGAAATTCTGCGTCTCTCAAGCGTGCCTGGAATTTACCAATTCGGTAAAAACTAAGTTTTCTTGCAGTCCAGACGGCCGAAACTACTACCACGTGAAGTTGCCGCGTGGTATTAGTTGCGGCCGTCTGAACTATAAGAAACTTCGCGATACGTGCTGTTCGCCGTTGCTCGCGAAACCGCCGACTGACGTTGGTCACATCCTCTTATTTTGTTCAACATGCGCTGCGACGTGCTGATATGACTGCCGAATCCACCGCCGGCAAAACGCTGGTTCGTTTCGTGTGTTCATCGCGTGATATGCGATCAGCTACGTTGAAATGCGTGCTGTTCATTCCTTCGTGCTGCGCTGACACTCGTTTCGCAGTTCGCACAGTTGTTCGGACCAATTTACACTGGGGCTGAGACAGGTTTGTGCAAAGCTTGAGAATCGATTGTTGTTGCTGTGACGCAGATCTGACGTTACGCTCGATCTGCGCAAGCCTGACCCTGCGAAATGACTTTCATTACCTGGAAAAAACCGCATGACTTGACTCAGCTTGTACTTCGCCATGAACCGGTCGCGGTTTCAAGGTTGTTGAAGTGCTTACTGCTTGTAATGGAGCAAGCGAGGACTCCCAAGTACTTGTTATCTGTGGGAATGTAATACAGCGCCATCCCAACCAACTTACTCAGGTTTGGTCTAAGTAGCGCTTCAAGCGAAAGAAGTTTTTGCAGCCGGCTCTAGCTTTGCCGTGGTTAAGCTGAACGATGTGCATCGCATTTTACAATAGAACGAGCGTAGTGTGACGCAGCGTTACACAGCGTCAATGAGAAGTCACCTAGTTATAATAATTTCCAAAGGAGACCGCAACACTAGAATCTGTTTGCCAATCTTTGCTGCTTTTAGTTAAATTACTTCTGTGGCACAGCGGGTTGACTACGCGCCTCCATAGCTGAAAGACTGGGTTCGAGCTGCGATATCCATCGGTCAAGGGCGCAAACATGAACAGCGATACATGCGACCTGTCCAGCCTCGTGCTTGAAGTTAATGGATGGTGAGGATCACGGCACGGTGTTGGTGTAGTGGTTTCACAGATTTCTTTGCGCACAAATCTTTATTTACAGCAGGCTTCTTATTAGCAGCAGCAGCAGAAATAGCTTTGACGATGGCGCGACAGCAGAAATCGCCAGCATGTACCGCATGCGAAGCAGGAACGAACAATGCGACTCCCTTAAAACGTGGTGTCCACGCCGATGGTCAAAACTTCGAATGCAATGCGAAAACGTGGTTACTGCGCGAACGCAGTGGAGCGCGCACACGCGAATTCCCTTGACGCGAATGACAAGTCGATACAAACCAGACCTCACGTACGGAATACAATCCCGAGTAGGAAACGGCAATTCGTAATGCGAAAAGGAAAATCCACTATATTGGTATTGACTCGACTCCAATGTAACACTATGAAAGTACCCGCGTGGTTCCCCGCGCAATCAAGCGGTCGTAGGCGCTGGTTACCACTCCTGACACTACACAAGATAATGCAGAAATTAGTACAATGAAACTGAAATGAACTTTTCAAGTTGATAGCGGGCCTCTAACAATAGTAGACTTGTTTCTTGTCACGTATGAAGCAAGTTTTAGTGTCTTTGCTAGTTTGCTAATAATGTTTCTTAATTATCATTATCAAAGGCATTTTTGCTTCGTTAAGTTCATTTCGAATACTGTATGTTCCGAGACTTAAGTTCAATGGAAAAAATTATTAAATTTTTTTTGCAAAGATAGATACACGCGAAATACAAGGACACTGAAAATCCCTAGGTGGTCCGTCTGACTGACCCTCGACAGTTAGTTGTCTGCTTTTGACTTGATTTGGACAGCGCGTCTGAGAACAAAAAAAATGAATCAAACAAGTTCCTGATTTTAGAGTGTAGGTTGCTTCAACAGAAAAAAATGAGCCTCGTCCATGTACATTTTCGTAATAGCCTAGCGTAAATGTAACTTGCAGATGTAACGAGCATTGATAGGAATGCTGTTGGGTCTACTAGCATCTTCCAGTAGTATTTTTGTCCAGGTGTTGGATCAGAAGCGCAAAATTTTCTGATTCAGTTGGCTGATTGTTCCCTCCTGAAAAAAAATGACACAAATAATCGTGTTTCACATCCGCGCTTTATTCTGTGATTTCGTTATAGCGATTAATAAGGTGAAGACTGAACCTAGTTTTTTTTAACTCCCTCTGCAGTGTGGAGGTAGTGTCGCGTTTAGCCTGGTTTGACTTGACTTGACTCGACTCGGCCTGGTCAGAACCAGTGTGAATCAGTCTGTTTTACGTGCATTTTGCTTGTTTTGCTAATTTGTTTACTTGCTTTGATCTGGGTCCATTCGTTTTTCTGCCTAGCGAGGTGATTAATCGCACAGAATATTGACTAGAAAGTTAATTTAAAGCGAATGTACTTATTTACTGAAAGTTTTGCATGGCGACAGCGTATAGGCTGTACTGCTGCGACGCGTAAGCCCGGCATATGTTAGTATGTGCAAAAGTTTCGGGTACGGGAGTGTGTACTGCTGCGATGTTTTTATTTCAACCTACTTACCGAGTATTTGTGTGTTCACCTACCTCCCCAAAACTTGCAAAACAAAAGCAATTTTGGCAGTAGATAAAACAGATACTGGGTAGAAAGTACATCAAACGTGTGTAATGAAATGTGCTTCGCAGTCTTGAAATTTCAGGGTACAAACATGTAACTTACCTTATTGTTTAGTTTTGAGCGAACATCTAGGAATTTCTTGTTGACGTTGTTCGACAGATTATTTTTCTTTTCTTAATACATTATAACGGATGCTTCCGTTTTTCTGGCAAAAATCAATGCGTTTTGAAAACAACTCACTCGTGTTAATGTGTTTGACCAAGGCTTCCCTCTACTTACAAAAGGCCATCTTGCGCAGGCAAATCCACGTTGTTGAGAACCCTCCTACAGACGCTCCTCCCCCTCACCATTTGGAAATTCCACCGAACTCTGTTTACATTGAAAACGCCTTCAACAACATAAGAATTGCGAAGTCGTCGGAGCAGCCTCTGGAATCATTTCAGTCCTCAAGCTCAACGCTTGACAGCGATCCACCCAAGTCGTGTTACACCAGTGTGCTTGGTGAGCGAAGTTCATGAACTTTGATAATGGAGGTCGTTCGCTCTGGTCCTTTTGTTGACATTATCAAATGTAGCTCTGCCGGTTGCAAACTGAAAAATAGGTTTTCCTCCACATCTTTGTTCTGTTTTTTTTGAATCGCCAGCGCAACTTGTCTATAGTTCGATCGAGTGTTGTTTGACCTATGAAGCGTAGCCTGTCTTCCTCGTTGCATCTGCCAAGTGTATTTCTGGTGGTCATGAAAAGACGCTTTTGCTTTGCTTGAAGTTTGCATTTCAACAAACGTGTCTTACTATTAGAGTGCCCGAGGCTCTGCGCGATTAGTCTCGATCAAAGATACGTTTTGTATGCGAGACTAATTCCGCTCCTCCTGTTTGAAAGGTGCGTTGTTGTATGAAGGGAACTGAGCTTTTCTGCTTGACTAAACATAACTAGTGCTGGGAATTCCCGCGCAATGGCACACGTTTTGTGGTGGTGTGGATGGCGCGCTGAACGTTTTTTTTATCAAAGTTTACCTGCAAACAGAGTCGCAGCCAGGTGGTAAGGTTAGGGGGAGGAAATACATTTTAGGATGGCAAGATTTTGTTTTTGTTATATTTTTGAAACAAACTTTTCTGGACATAAAATTTTGGGGGCACTGCCTCCGAATGCTCCGGCCTACCTACAAAACTCCTCAAACTTCTTGCTAAGTTTTATAAATCAAATTTGATGCGACCATTCCTTCCAATTGTCCCAACGCTCCCCTATTTCTGGTGGTAAATTTCGTTTTTTTCCGTTACACACGCTGTCAGCAAGGAGGTATTGGATACTACGTGAACTCTGCAAAAGCTGCCGTTGTTTTTTTCTGCATATCTGCATACGCGCGAATTTTCATGTTACACTATTGGATTTTGTTGCTATAGACGACGGGACGCAGCGAGATCCGACAACGGACGAGAACGGCGTCCCTCCATTACGTCACAACAGCGGCAACAGTTCCGGAAGTTCTGGGTCGACCCTGTTCAACTCCGTTCCCGAACCTGTGACGGGAAAAGAACAGAACGCCGCCGAAACCCTCGTGCGCTACCCCCCCGACGTGAACTCACCCCGGTCGTCAAACTCCGGGTATATGACCGCGGTTTGGCCAGGTGGGCCTTCTCAAAAGCCCACCGCCCGGCGACCGGTCACTGTTCCTCTTTGGCCGCCATCCGCAGCTTCGTCGAACTTTTCGTCGTCCTCCGTCGAAGCGATTACTGGCGAACCGTCTTCACCTTCCGTTCATGACGTCACAAACGACATCGCGTGCAATAGCGGCGCCTCTCCGAAAAGCGCCATTCAGCGACAGGTTCCGGCGAAAGACCAAATGCAACCGGTCAGTGCGCGCAACAGATTGCCCCCTTACCCCATCTGTATGGAGTCTTGATTGGTGCGGCCGCCAGTGGGGGTGTTGCATTTTCGAAAAAACATCTTCTATGAATCCACATGAATGAATACGTTTCTTTTGTGTTGGTCAAGTTCTTTTCCTTAAATGGGCAACAAGTGTGGGCGCGAAGCCGCATTTTCTGCCGTTGAGACGTCCCCCACTGTAAAACGTGGTCTTCTCCGAGGGGACCACAAAATATGTTTGTTTAAAACGCCATACTTTCGAAAAGCGTCACATGAGCTCGCCCTGTTTAAGCGCTATTTCCCGATAATAAGATCGTTTGTTCCCGCTCAAGTATCTTTTGCAAAAATGCGTCATGCAGTTTTCAGCTGATATTGCAAGACACCTGTTGAGCAAGTTCGTTTCACACGCTCTGCTCTGTGCTGAGCAGACCTATGGATATCGACGCAAGTCTTGTATTTTTTCGCAAAGGGGGATGCGTTGCAAAGATGGAAGTGAATGTCTGACATGCCACATCAAACGTTCTGCGTTAGGTTTCCAATACCATTTTCGCAAAAACAAATTCGACATGTTGTTGGGCGGGCAAGCTTCGTGATTGTAGCACACCAGTGAATTCGCTGAAGACGCAAGCCAATTAGACGCCGCTGACTCATGTCCTACCTCGGCGGTTGGTTGTTAACCTGTCAAAACGCCGCAACATCACCTCCTTTTTCGAGCGCTGGACTTGCTTTTCGTGAAGGAAGTTTGTAGTCTTGGAAAGGAGTAATTGGCACCGCATTCTGGGAACACTGCTTCGCTGCCTGTGCTAGGGTGTATGCACCGTTGTTTCAGAGGTTTCATCCGTGGTTTTGACAAACTGCAAAACACTGAAACGAAACTGCAAAACTGGTTATTTCTAAAGACTAGCATTGGATATGATAAAGGCTTGGCGCAAAGGTGGTTTTCCAATTCGCGGTTGCCTCGCCGGTTACGATTCACCATCTGCAACACATTTCAATGTGGATTCCGTTGAATAGCACATTTGAACGATGTTATTGCGTAAAAGAAGCTTTTCTATAAGCGCTGTGTGTTCCAGTGCTTTGTCGAGCTACGCTTAGCAGATTAGTTTGACAAAACAAACCCTATTGTGACCTAGAAACACGTGCGTTTACTCAGAACAAGTGTAGTCACCGCTGCATGCATGAAATCACCTTGCTTTAACTTGTACAGTATGTGATTGATAGTGTGCCGCGATCAAACTGATTGCCAGGGATTGTCGCAAAGCATTTTGCCATTTTGTCCAGAGCAGTGGTTCTCAAACTTTTTGTCGCTGCGGGCCCCTTGCACCCAAAACCGCTGTGGACCCTTCGTTTTGTCAACGTTTTTTTCGATTATTGAGAAATTAGATTTGGTCGCTTCTTAGCGTGACAAATGTGCACAGTGCTTTTTCAGTGCATCGAATCGCCACAGAGCACATACCTTACTTTTAACTACAAACATTCGTATTTGTTAGTGCAAAAACAACACTTCTTACCAATAGTTACGTCATTTATTTCAAAGCGATGTCACTTGCTGAGCCGACAACCTGGTTTTGTGATGAGCGATCCGCTGATGCAACCCAAGTCAACCCGAGTCATGAACAAGTCTCGTAGTTCGCGGTTGTGTTTTGGAGATACTATCTAGTCGCAAGGAAAAATAAGCAGCTTCTTAACACAAAGGCAGTGATATAGGCTGGTTTTTGTTCATGCCAAAAAAACTTTTATTCGATGCAACGTTTGACAAACAAATTACAAGGTTTCCGCGGACACCTGGGGTCTCCCCGGAGGAGACCCACTGGGTTAGATGACATATCACAACCTGATTTACTTCTATTGCATATACATCTGCAAGCTTCGAACTCAATGCGGCATAGATCTTGCACAGACTGCCAAGAAAGGCTACTGGCGGAATTTCGGGATTTTTCTATGCGTACCCCGCGTTTTTTGGGTTGAATTGTGTTTGTTTTGAATTCAACAAGTTATGTTTTGAAGGTCTGCTGAGCTTAAGAATAATCGCTGAAATGTTGAAAACCCGGCCCTGTGCAAACCATTCAGTAAACCTGGGTGAGATGAGGAAAATTTTTTCGCAAACTTGGCTTTTGCAACTTTTGGTGTTACTTTTTTTCTGGTAACCTGAACATAGAGACCTTTTTTTGCTGACTGCCGCCATTCCGATTTTCAACAGATTGTTCGGCCTCCGAACAGACCACAACCTGCCGAACCGCAGGCAAACAGCCATTTGTCCCTGAACCAGCCGACCACCAGACCGGCCCTGCGGGCGCGCACAGATGAAGAATCTCAGGTAAGGAAAGGATACTTGCCTCCGCTGTCGGAATGATCGAGAAAAAAATTGTCTCGGCATTTTTCGCCCAGCACACAGGTGCCGTTGGCTCATTGTAGTTTGAGGTGTTTTTTATCAGACTTGCTACGTTCTGCTAACGCCCTTGTCGGCGCTTCCATGTTTTTTTTGCAGCTACGTTCATGGGCGTCGGAAAAGGGAGGGTAAATGGGGTCTTGCCCGCCCCCGGAGTTTGAAATGTGGTATTGCCCCGTTGAGCTTTCGGTAGAAAAATGTTTTTCTCTTATTTTCGGAGTTGTTAAAAAGAAATTTCATCACCGTTGGACAAAATCCATCCAACGCCCGTGGCTGCGTGTCCACTTTACTGTGATGCGATGAATGTGATTTTTTCGTAAGATGCAACCAGCATGGATATCATCTGCGACCATTTTATGTGGTTTCCTGTCACTCGCCATAGTCTTCAGAAACGAAGAAAAAAGCCAATGTCTGACTGACAAATAGAGTTTAACAAGTCCAGCGAACGACCAGTCCGTAACGTGTGACTCAGTTGTTTTTCGACTTCCGAACCCAGTTTCATCACCCAACCTCCTTCGCTTTGTTTTTGCCGCGAGAGTGATTGACGGCCCTTAATCTTGGTGTGGATATAAATCAGTGTTCCGCTGCAACCCTTTTGTTTTCATGCAGTTTCTTTTTGTAAAACATTTATTCGCTTTTTCTACCGCAGCCGTCGAATCCATCCGGAAACTCTCAAAGTCGTCGTTCGTCAGGTTCGATTGAAGTCATCGACGTCGACTCGGACTCGGAGCGAACCTTCGTTTCGGATCCGGACAGGTTCTCAAATGTCACCTGTCCGGTTTGCGACAAGCGTTTCGAAACAGACGAGAGCCATGTAGTCAGACAAATGCACGTAAATCTCCATTTTATGGATGAAGGACAGCACAGCGACGGGTCCTTGGTGGTCAGTGACTGAGATGATTTGCGTTCCTAGCGCCCACTTGCGTATCTCTGACAGATCGCTTGTGGCCACGTGTGGGCGGACGAGGGCCGGACGTGTTGAAGGTTTTCCCAAGCAAGTGAAAGGCACCAGTGATCCTTATACCTCGCCTTGCCTTCATCAGTAACTTCAACGCAACGCGTCTCAAATGCTCGCTCATGCCCCTAGACTGCACTTCACGCGTTGATTTTAAAGCTCAAGTTTGACCGAATCCCTTGAAACAACCCAGCAAGGAATAGCGATGCTGAAGCTCAGAAAACGAGGAAATGCCTGAGCAATATTCGCACCCGCCTGGCATGCTACAGAACAATTGCGTCCCTTTATCTAACAATTGTAATTGATTTCTTTTGCGCGTGGTTTCGCCGATCAACAGCAATGCAAAGCTTCTTCTCTGTTCACATCGCCGGCATGCGACTGGTTCTTCACAGGCCGGGAAGCATCGATTTATCCAAGGTTAAGTTTCAATGTCTTTGCGTATTTCAGTGCCAGAGAAACTGTAATCCACATGCAGCGTCATGTGCATTTACGGACAAGCTAAAATGCCGGAGCGCGTTTGATAATTGGACTGACTTGGTATACCGCCTTTTCTGCAAGGTCGGTTTGGCTTCAAACCTGAAAAAACTGGGCTCCAAAACCGGATAAATCCGGTTTTCGTGATACGCGTTTGCACAGCGCTCAGTAATCGATGAAAAATGGTATGTTGATTATTTGCCGCGCTACTCAAGCTTAAGCTTTGTCACACCAGTACACGACACTCAGCAGCTGTGAACCTTTCTGCCAAAAATTCCGCCACAGTTCGGAAAAAACCCGAAAAAATGTTTTTTCTTCCTCACTGCAAGTGACTCGCGCCTCGACGCTCCGACAGTGAAAACGCTGTATGTGGGAGTGTGCCTTTAATCTTACGATATTCATTTGTGCACCATCAGTTTCGCTTTTTTTGTTCTTGTGCTCTGCCTTTTTCGTTTTTTATATTTGATGCTGTTATTTTACAAGGCCAGGGTTTTTTTTAAGGAAAATGTTAGGTACCCGGTATGGATCTGTAGGGACCCGGTTTTCTTCGATTTTAGGGACCAGAGGATAATTTTCTCTGATTCTAGGGACCCGATTCGGGTCCCTAAAACGCCTTAAAAAAAAACCTGACAAGGCGATTCATTATTCCATTTTTCGTTCGTACTTGCTCGTGGCCGAGTATTTCCAAATAACCGTGGACCGTTGTGACACTTGTAGAGGTTCCTATTTTAAGAAAATACGCTTCATTTCATTCGCGGACCCCTGAACAATAAAAAACGGAACATTTGCAATTTTTGTTTACTGAAAAGACGTTTGCAAATAAATAAGCTGCTTGCTGTGGAGAAAACTTCCGGCCAACGTTTCCTTGTGTTTCGTTGAGAAATTTTAGATTTTTGCTGCCAGTTTGGCCGTAAAAATTTCGGTGTGTCTGTATTTTGACTGGAGCTGCTGCCTTAGTGTAGTTCGGGGTTGGGAGAACATTTTCTACGGAGGGTCACACTGAAGAATATTCTCGCGTATATTACATCTGCAATTGCTTTAAAAACATTTAAGAACCTTTTTACATTAAGTAGCACAAAATGAAGATTACAATAGTGACTTGCAGTTGAGCAAAATGCGGTTTCGAATGAAACATGTGGAAACAAATTTCGAGAATTCCAATCTAATCGATCCAATTACTTTAACATAGACTGGAAGTACGTATTATTTATATACGTGTGGCTGCCCTGCGGGCCGCACAAAAGGTTCTCGCAGGCCGTAGTTTGCCCATCCCTGGGAAGTTCATCGAATTGAAACGCTTCACAAATTTGGAAGGTCAGGAGGTCATGACTTGTTCAGATGGTCGAAGGTCAGGAAGTCATGACCTGGGCAGATGGTCGAACGACCTTCGTGGAATATTTCCTCACACGTTGAAGCTGAATCGAGTTCGCATAGCAGAAGTAAATAAACCAAAGTCGCTTTTTGGACAGGAATCCGGCACCAAATTTCAATAAGTACACGCACCATGTCATTAGCCCACGCTTAAATTCGCATCTGGAATGCTGGCGTTTTGAGCTTAAAATGATTGATGTGTTGTTGTATGTCACGAGTCATTTCGGACTCAATGTTCCTCTTCCTTAGAAATCTGACTGAGATCTTCTTTGGAGTTTGACAATATGTGCAAGGCTTAGGTAACGCGGAATTGGGGCTGTTTGTGTTATCAATGACACAATGAAAGAATCGGGTGTTGTAGGAATTAGGTCTTTGTGTAGTCAGCACGCACATTGTGTGTAGCACCCAAATTGCATATTTGTTTGATAAAGCTGCTTATTCGTCGATTCAGATACAGAAATTGCACTTGCTGCTTTTCATTTACTCTGGGAGTCGCGTGTAGTTTCCAACTGGCATATGACTTTATTTCTGTTTTTTGCAATCAAGAGGTGGGAGCTTAAGCAATGTTGCCCTTGCTTTCAGCGTGCGTTACGACTGCGACGACGTTGTCTGGGCACGTGCAATCGGATGTGTATCCTCAGTCCTTGTCACAACGTACACTCGTCGTTGTTTATAATCTGACATCCCGATAATCACAATTGGCATAGATGGAGTCTCGAGACTCAGTCTCGACGGTCACAGGTCTCGAGTCTTTGAATATCGCAAAGAAATGGTATAGTAAATTTTGTGTAATTTGACGAGTTTTTGTTTGTTGCATTTGCAGGTAAGAAACAACCGAAACAGGTCGGAAAACTCCAGAAATTTTGAAAAAACTTCAACTTAGAAGTGATGACGACATTGTTAAAACAATTATGCAAAATGCACCAACTTTGAAGTCCCGGGACTCGCTCTCAAAATTTTAGCAGGTGTCGGTCTCGACTACATCACTGACAATTGGGGTTGCGGATTGTTAATTGTTAGTGCTATTAATGGATGCTCATTCGCAGTCATCAACGCAATCTAATCACAAGTGTACAAACCGAACATTTTCATAGTTTCTTCGAGAAGTCCTACGATGAAAAATTTCGATTTCAGAGAGCAATTGCAAAGTTTAAGATGTTCCGGGTTCGGTGACGTGGGCCAAAATTAGATGTTTCGGCCGAATTTCTAGGGGTGGCCAAATCTTTTTACTTTAAGGGAGCAACAGTGTTTTAATTGAGACACCGCCTCTCAAGCACGAAATGACAAAATATGCTGGAAATTTAGGGCATGCGCCCCCTATGGCTACGCCTATGTACGGGGTCAGAGTGAAAAGTATGAACAGCGAGGCAATAGAGATAAATCATCCACAATCGTGAAAGAATTAGACAAGTGTGTGATTAGTCGATCGCATTGAGAGCGAGCTGCAAACAGTAGCAAGTTTGAATATTGCTTTCTTTGTACAGTCGTAAACAGTGTCAGTTTCCGGCAAGGTGTACTCTCGCGACAGAGCAAACATGTACAAATGTGTTAAAGTGTAAGTCATCAGCTATATCTTGATGTGCACAACGAAAAGTGGTGAGAAGACTTCAACCCTTTAAGTACCGCGATCGCCAAAATTCTGGCGCAGGGTTTGCAACGCTATAACTCGCCAGCCGATTGAGCTAGAAAGCTGTTCAAACTATCTACGGATTCAGCAAGTCTGCTAGTTGAAATTGAAAAAAAAAATCGTTTTGGGTTTGTGGTTCTGTAGGGGAGGACGTCACAGGTGGGGGTGTCATTTTCATTTTATTGGCCAAGTTTAAGCGGCCCTGGACGCCAATCCAATGAGCCAATTGTTTCGCTCAAGTTTTGTTTTAGAAACTTGACTATCCTACGAGTCTTTAGAGCCCTTGATCAACTTTCTAGCATATCTGGATCAAAAATTATGCCACAAAAACCAAAAAGTGGTCAAAATTTCAACCCCTGCAAAAGGAAACCAGGGGTTGAATAACACCCCCTTTGTATATGGCCATAACTCGCTGTTAGAATAGGCTAGAGAGCTGTTCAAGCCCTCAAAAGATTCGTGAAGTATTGTAGTTAGACTGCAAAAAAAAATTTAACTTGAGATCTCGGGTTTTTGTTGATGTTTACATAATGAGACGATGTTTATGCATATTTTGTTTACATTTGCATGATGACGTCATATCTTGGGAGTCGAACAATCCATCAGATTTTGTGGCTCAAAGTTTTTTTGGATTTTAGGCTACAATACGAGTCTTTGGAGGGTTTGATGGACTTTCTAGCATTTCTGGTTCAAAAGTTATGACAAGACAGGCAAAATATAATTAGGGGAATCCCCACTAATTCCCTAGGTAGGGAATCCTTACAAGATTAGGGTCTTTAGGCTATAATTTGCGGACCAGAAAGGCCAGGAAGTCAATCTGGGCCTCTAAAGCTTCATATTCCAGCCCAGAATCCAACCAAATGTTGAGCCACATTTCGGCTCATTGTTCGGGTGATGACGTCATAAAAGAATAACCAAAATATAGCAAAACCTACCCTTTTTCTAACGACACCCACCGAAAACCCCGAACCCAAACCTCATAAGTTTTTTTTTAGTGCAAACTACAAGGCTTCACAAGTCTTTCCCGAGGGTCGCGAATAGCTCTCGAGCATATTCTCGCGGCAATTTCCTCTAGCAAAAATGCCGTCAGTGGGAGACTCATGCTTTTTCTGCAGTTTTCGGAATTTTGAATACAACGGGGTTTTTGGGCCATAACTGTTGTTTTAGACAGGTCAATCAAGGGCTCTATAGACGCGGATGATCAATTAGTTTCCAAACAAGTTTTGAGCCATAAAAATGGCTCGTTGGATTAGCGCCCAGGGCCAGTTAAAATGGGTCGAAAATTCAAAAACCTGCCTCCTTTGTGACGTCACCAAGAGAAAACCCCTCACCCAAATCAACCAATTTTTTTTTAATCGAAACAAAAAGAGTTGCTGAATCCGTAGATGGTTTGAACAGCTCTGTAGCTATAGTAGCTGGCGAGTTATAGCTTTTAAAGCGTTTAAAATCCGCGCAAAAATTTTGGCGGACGCGGGACTTAAAGGCGTTGGAGTTCTACCAGTGGCGCACGCAGAAATTTTTCATGGGGGGTTTCATTCAGCGGCATATGGTGGTTATTTTATGTTTGGTGTGCGCTGTTCGTGACGTCATATTTTGACGTCATATTCATGCTTCTAAACTAACGTTTTGGCAAAGTTTGTTGACATAATATGCATATTCTTCCACACGCACTCCCCTTATTTCATAAACTATCAGCGCTCCAAGTTAGGATATCGGAGGAAAATAAACTCAACGCTATAGGACACAGAAGTTCATAACTGCAAATATATCAGGCTTCGCGTTAAAACAGGGAAGTAAAACACACTCATCACTGCGTCAGAGCAATTTGCAACTGCAAAATGAGGCTGCGGTAACGTCTCGTCGAATACGAGCAGTCGAGCGTAGAAAGTGTGCGGCTGGACTGACTGGCGCACGCGTCGGTTTGCAAGATCGAATCTTGCTAAACTACACAAGAATTGTGAATGCGCATGAAGTACGTAAGAAAACTTTCAAGTTTTTATGTGTAGAAGTCCAGCAAACTTTTTTATTTTCTTTTTCCATGCTGAGACATTATCAAATGCCTGAATCCTTCCATGTTAAAAACTGCTGGTTTTGAGCTCTTGCCACAGTTCTATCATGCTACTGAAATTGGTAATATAGCCAATGGGGTAATCGCTTGCGCTGATCAGACTTAACAGACAAAATAAAGGCAGTTGTTTCGGATAAAGTGACCTTTCGCGAAACACAATCCAGTTCCGTCGCTACGGGGGGGCTTTTGGGCGCTAATCCCCCCAAACGAAGCTCCAAGCCCCCCAAATTGAAACATGAAACACTAAATTTTAGAGCGTCAAGCC
>Ga0210059_1003720_pt1 | contig 24548 bp, 17 predicted proteins | sample Ectturendosymbi2_FD_188042 | JGI IMG/M metagenome (GOLD analysis project Ga0210059, IMG submission 188042) | Ecteinascidia turbinata endosymbiont from Florida, USA - Sample 2 (SPAdes) (version 2) | ecosystem: Host-associated > Tunicates > Ascidians > Unclassified | place: Key West, Florida...
CAAACCGCCGAGGCCATCAGTCCCATTCGTCTTCGAACTCCACATTCTCCTCCGCAGTGCCATCTTCCGGCTGTTGAAAGGTCAGCAGCAAGTCGCGCATGGCGCCCATGAGCGTCTGGATGTTGCCTCTCATCTGAGCCAGGTTGCCCTGCCGCTCCGGATCAATGTCGATCTCTTCGACCAAGTGCTCGACGTCGTCCGGGTTGAAGTCGGGGAGCAGGGAGTGGAAGAAAAGACTGACGGGGTTCACTCTACGACCCTGGTGGTTCCTGAACAGGAAAGTATACTGTATATCGGAGCAGGGAAGCAAAAATGGGTTTTCTTGAGATTTTCTTAGAAGTACTGTCTGTGCACAAATAACAAAAATCAGCACGCATTGATGTTATTTAATGGAAATCGATTTCGCCATACGGCATCTTCAGTCCAAGCAAAAAGGTAAAAACGGGTGGAAGTACGCAAAGCAGTGATTATTACGAAACAAAGACAAAGGTTGCGTGAAAAACATATTGAGCTGGCGTTGACAGTACCGTACTGTAAATAAGCATTTAGAGTAAGCACAAACAAGTAGTAAAAGACACTAGGTGTGACAAGACAAGACCAACCAGTAGCAATAAGTTAAAATACAAAGCGGGAGGAAAGAGCAATGAATGAGAGAAGAAAAAAATGACACCATCGATTTCTCAAAAGCAAATGCATTTTCTCCTTTGTCTGAAACAAAAAAACGTCCCACATTTGGTTTTGATCGGATTATCGAATTTGCTGCCAAAAATGTTCCACAACCAACAAATTCGACCAAAGCCAAATGTTGGACGTTGTTTTTATTTAAATCAGTGTTTTCCACGATCACAAACAACGAATCAAATATGCGCACTCACACAGCGGAACCTCAACGACGGGGGGAGGAGGGGGGCGATCGCTTTGATAATATTCAAAAGCGAACCCGGGCAAGTCAGACCCCACTTCCCATCCCCCCAGAGAGTTCCAAGGTGAAGCGTGGCCAATAAGTTGGGGCCAGGTTGGGGGCGACGCCAGAGTGGCGAAATATCCCCCACCTGCCTATATCTAGACTCAGTGCAGTGCGCGGCTGGATAGTCCAGACCGCCTTCTCAAAAAAGTGTTCATAGCTGGGACCCTGTCGTGCAGGCACAATTCCCGGGCAAGAGTGGACCTGGGAAAAGTGTCGTCTAAAGGGTATTCCCCAACCAGCACAACTCCCGAACCGCAAAACCCTATCAATGGATACAGTTTACCATCATGATGGCGACGTCACAACGGACAGCAATCTCAGAAAAACGGAAAATCACATCACGTCTCATGCGCATGCGCGTACCTCTGTGGTCGCGTGTATGACGTGACGGTGTCTTTCGGGGGCAGGGGGTCGTGGCTCAGCATCGTGCCGTGTCTGATTTCCTGAAAAAACACGCAAAATATCAAACGCCAGACTTCTCAGCAATGCAAAACCAGATTTAAAAAGAAAAAATTTTGGAAAACAGGCGCTTTGGGCGAAATTCAAAGAAAGCAATCGCCGGTAATTACGAGTCGGTATATAGTAATTTTCTGTGCTATGCTCGGCGAATCCATTTTCTCAGTGAAGTCACGCTTATGCGTAGCCATAACAATGAAAGCAACACAGCTGTTGGCTGTCTGTGTCTCACTGAAATGTGGTGATGCACAAACTTATTTCTGTTCTCATCGATGATTTTTCACTAAACCCTCACCAGGGGCAGGAAAGCGCTGACCCCGTCGATCTCCGATATCACAGCGTGACGATACACGTTCAACGGTGGCTTCTGGTATCGGCTCTTCCTCCTGATGGGAGCAAACAAACAGCTTTTAACAGATCACAAACGTTCCGCATTGTTACGCAGAAACTTCGCTGTTGCGTCACAATACGATGTGTTACGTGGCAATTGAAAAACTGTTGACAATGTTTCGTAACAAAGAAACATGTACGCAAGCAAGCTTCGCTTACATCTTCTTGCACGCGTCAACGATGTTTTCTTTGGCGTCCACTCTTTCCAGAACTTTCTTTACGTTCGATTCAAGCCAGGCCATTACTTTTACGTCTTTCCACAGCGAGAAATTGCGTCCGACAAAAAGGTGGCAAAGAAGGCCAAGGCCGTCCGGGGTGCTGGAAGAAAACACATCGCATTTCAAAGCTGGTTGATGAAATAGCAAGCTTCGACAAAAAGCCAAACACTGATGCGACTTCAGTTCAATGCGAAACCGAGCAGGTGACAGTTGAAAAATATGCCTTTGTGACGCAATAAACGCGTTCACTTTCTGACAGCTGCTGTCAAAAATAACCAGGAAGGTGCGGATAAGCAACTACTCTCCACATGGGAGTTGAAAAACGAATCCATCAGCAAATATTTTTAACAGGAATTCGATTTCACGCAACGCATCGTCAGTTCTACAACACGCAAGCAAAGCTTACGTGCGAAAAATTGAAAGGCTAAAGTAGCAGAGAAAGCAAACTAACTCAAGACTGGAGTGAATAAATCAAAACATAAGCTGCTTATATCTTTTCGCGCTAACAAACCACTGAACAGCAACGTGACATGAGCAGTAGCTTAATTTCATTACCTTTCCCTGGCATCGGCGTTGAAGAAGGGATGAGATGTGACGACTGCATCAGGTTGGACTGCGCACTTGTCGAGAAGTGTGAGTAGGACCTTAAATAAAGTTTCACAGTTGAGCGCAAAGTTTTGTTGCAACAGTCTTTCTACAGCGAATCAAAGACATCTGACGATAAAACCGTCTGTTGACTTCGTGCGCGAACGCGGATGCAAAGTTCCCACACATTTTCAAAAACTATTTTCAATAGTAAATTAAAAAAATTAAACACCATTACTTCTCTTCATTTTTTAAAATTCTTAATCATGTAATTTAATTTTACACATTGCATTACACTGCGTAAGTGCTTTGGCTCCAGTAAAATTCTGCTCAGACACATAGGATTTATTTTCAATTTAGAATTTCCATACTTTTTCAATACCGAATGTGCATTTTGGCCAAATTCAATACTTTTTCAAGGTGTGGATGCACTCCCCAGGACAAAATCTGGAGGTCCCCAGAAGGAATGGCAAACGTTTACTTGTAACCCTCAAAGACGCACAAATAATGACGACTACCACTTTGAATAATGACTAGGGCAAGTTTTTGTTGCAGTAAAAAGTGAGAAAGTTGCATTTATTCGCACATTTGACTGCGAAAGACTTGAAACAACCTATTTTCGTTTGCGCAGACTTGGCCGAAAGCCAAAATTTTTCGCACTTCCACCTTTAATTGAGTTCGGGCACTGTCGTACTGGGCTGGGGTTGTAAAACTTCTAGCTTGCAAACCAACTGTTTCGTCATAGATAACATTGAGACGCAGCTAGTGCGTCATATAGCTATCTTTCATGCAATCAAAGAGAATAGAACTAAACTGAAATAGTTTTGTAGTATTTTTTGCAATTACTCTTTAACATTTTGCGCAATACTTGATAAAAACTGCAGTAAAATGTTGCACGCAAAAATCAAAAAAGTTGCAATGTAAAATTCCTGGAAACATCTCAAAACATTGAACTACATATATTTTGAGTATTTAGGAAGCTGTAAAAAAAGTTGCAAAAACTTGCCCTAATAATGACATGAACACAGAATAGAGGTCTCCAAGTCAATATATATTTAGGAATAGGGCCTCCGGGGTTAAAGGATAACAACCACTGATCTACGTCAAGCGCTCAAGAAGTACGTCGCTGATTTGAAACGTGCGGCGGTCGCAATCACACCGTTTCATGCGCTACAAGCAAACCGTAGCTAGCTGATTGTTCCACACACTGGGCGCCAATTTTTGAAAACCAAACAACGTTGGGCGGCATTTCTTCCCCTATTTTTAGGTAGCTTCCTCAGATTTTTCGGTATTTTGCGAACATTTTCATGTATTTTGCGCAGATTTTCGACAAATCATAACTTCGGGGTGCGACTGCACCCTCACCTCCTGCGCCACGGAAGTAACGAACATGCGACTGGGCACACCGGTGAGCACAAAACTACTGGTTCACAACGTTCACAGCAGACTTTACCGACGGGAACATGATCAGAGCGTCCTGCAGCAGGTTGTCCGCCTTGCTTGACCCTTCGTGGCCCTCGTGTTCGGCCAGCGCGAGAGAGAAAGCCCAGTTCGGCAGCAACGACAAGTTGCGGTCCGACTGCGCGGGAAAAAGAAACGAACCAATCATCGTCGCGTAAACGCCGTCACGTGTTCGGGCGACATGCACGCTGATTTATGACAACTGCAAGACTTATTTTGGTACACGAAACGTAGAAGTGTTGCATAGCCTTATAATGAAAATAACGGTCAAAGAAAAAGATGAAACGGCATATTTACTGCTGATGTCATCATCAGTACAATTGCAAATGTACTGATGATAGTAGCAGAAGTTACCGAAACCTCTACAATATGCAGATTTACATCGTTTTCTTCGGCCGTTATTTTCATTATGAAACGTATTTCGTTTACTTCGTGAAGGAAGTTTTGTTGTTTTAAACTTCGCGTTTCTAGGTTTCACTTCACAGAAAAAAAACTATGTTTCAGCATCTGGACATCGCAACACACACCCACTCCACCCAGGGGTTAATAGCAACACACTCACCCTCACCCAGGGGTTAATTGCAACACACTCACCCTCACCCAGGGGTTAATTGCAACATACCCACTCCACCCAGGGGTTAATCGCAACACACCCAGGGTTTAATTGCAACATACCCACCCCACCCAGGGGGTAATTGCGGCACACCCACCTCACCCAGGGGTTAATTGAAACACACTCACCACACCCAGGAGTTAATTGAAACACACCCACCACACCCAGGAGTTAATTGAAACACACCCACCACACCCAGGGGTTAATTGCGGCACACCCACCTCACCCAGGGGTTAATTGAAACACACTCACCCCACCCAGGAGTTAATTGAAACACACCCACCACACCCAGGAGTTAATTGAAACACACCCACCACACCCAGGAGTTAATTGCAACACACCCACCCCACCTAGGGGTTAATTGCAACACACTCCCCCCACCCAGAGGGCCAAAGTACGCAACGAAATAATGGAAACAAAATCAACGCCTAACAACTGTTCCCTTAATTTCCAACTATGTTTTTGCGGGCTTCAGTCCATAGTTTCAGTTGGCAATTGTTGCGGACGGAAAGTCCGAGTGCCCAAAGCTTCACACTGTGGCACCAAGCAACAATAGAGATCACCCGATGAGATTATTGCTTGTTCGTGTCACACACATATATGTACTATTCAGTGTTCCCTCCAAGAAAATTCTACACTGAGCAAATGTTAGTTTTGTTGCGCACTAAGCGCATGCAATTGCGCAACCATGCAGGCACACAACCAGTGAAGCGTTACAAGCGTTGAAAAGGCTATGCGATATATATACAACATTAAATTTTGAAAGTGCGTAAGAATGAGATTTCACTGCGCAATTGCGCGCCTTGGAGGGAACACTGGTACTATTCTTAGCGCACTTCCCGTTTGTGGTGAGTCGCGCATTCAACACCGCACATCACACCGAGCGTCCTCAAAAACAGCCAAGTTACAATTTGTCCTCAACAATACAACTCAACTTCCTGAGCTTCATCTTACCCCCCATTCTTTGGCGAATCGGATCAAGAACTCGTACTCGGCTGACCTCAGTGCGAAATTGTCCAGCAGCAGGATGACACCTAGCGGATCAGCGTCAGGATCGAAACTACAAAAAAAACGCGAAGTTTGTTCCATTTTCATATCAGCAAGGACAAACATGGCGTTCGAACGTGCGTTTCCATTTTCAACCTGTGGCGCGAGCGGTTGGCGATCAAGAAGAACGTCGTTGAGCTATTGCAGTGTTACTACGCAATTTCGAATTGAAATTTCCAAACTTTTTCTGGACTTTTTCCAGACTTAACTTTACGGAATGACATACCCGGGTCAAATACAGGCACTGTCATAGTTAACACGGTGGAAGTCAAAATTGTCAATCTTACCAAGAAGTACTCTCCACAGTGGGGATAAGCAAGGAATCTACTGTGTCAGCAAATTTTTAATACGGAATCGATTTTCTTCTGTATGCTCTTATATTAACTCTTATCAGAAGTATCAGAATAAAGTATTATCAGAATGCATGTCGAAAGCAAAAGTCTGAAAAATTATTTCTATTTTCCACGCTGAAACACCAAAAAAAACGTTTTTTTCCCGTTTTCCAGGCTAGAAAATGACCAAACTTTTTTCCATTCTATAAGAGGCCGAAGGAATCCTGCTATTGTGAATTAAAACAATAGCAGGTTGTGAGTTCACACACCTAAGAGTATATTTACTGTTTTTTGATCAGACGCCCTCCAGAGCAGTGGTTGTTGACGGGTACCCGGTGAAAAACATGGCGAACTGTTTTCTTTTCACTCTCAGATGCAGAAACAAAAACAACGACTACAACTTTGATTAATGACATAACCGTAAACGAGGGGTCTAAATCTTTGCGAATAGACCATGGGCGTAGCCAGGGGGGCATGCCACCCGAAATTTTAGCATATCTAGTATTTTTGTGCTTTGAGAAGCGGCGCCCCAAACAAAAATACTGCTGCTTGCCTAAATTCAAACGTATTGCTCCAACCTGAAATTTCACTCTCCCCAAAAATGTTTGCTCTACGGCACTGGAATAGACGTCCCCTTGTAAAGGTTTAGAACAGGCCTGCACAACTCAGAAAGCTGGAAGGGCCAAATCGACCAACACGATTTTGCCGCGGGCCACAAGTCTATGTCGTTATAGTTTGGAAGAAATGAATTATTTCAAGTCGAGACTTTTGCAACATTTTCTGCAATTGAGAAAACTCGCGCGGGCCGCATGTGGTCCGTACGTTGTGCAGGCCTGGTTTAGGTCACTGCATTAAAAGAAGCTCGCGAGGATTGCCGACCTTAGCAAGACCTTGGCCAGCTCCAACGCGGTCCTGTTGCAGGCCCGCTGAGCAACGAAGTTCATATGCTTGAACAAGGCAAGAAATATCGACCTGTGACAACACAAAGGCAGTTATGACGAAACACTTCGCCAACAGTCATTAATGGTTCCACATAAAGTGTGGAAGCTTTTAAATAATGTATCTACGTCCACAAAAGCGAAGTTCTGCTTGTTGAACTAATTGCGACGTTAACTTGATTTTTGAATAGACACGCTGTTGCGATACGAAAATGCGGCACTTAGCAACCAGTTACCATGTCAACATACCCTGGCATGCAATGCTCTTTAACCGCCGTGCTTTAAAAACCACATCTTCACAACACTGCTAATTAAAAAAATGCCAGTTTTTGAAACGAACCGCATTTTTGGCAAAACATCCCGAAAATAAAACCTGTGACATTTCACCCAAAGATAAAAACATATATATTACTAAATAAAGCAAGATACCTGCGAAGGTGCTTGCCGCGTACACCATTTAATAACACAGTTAACAAAACAGTTCACCAGCAGATTAAAGAAATGCACACAAAGCACCTGTTTTCCTGATACTTGTACTCGAGACGACAAGCACCGGTCGTTAAGTTAAAGCAGGGGTGGAAGGAATGTTCGAGACCGTACAGGGCGCGTTCTGCGGAAGAGAAAAATCTCAACGTGAAGCACTGAGAAAAATCTCAACGTGAAGCACTGCCGAGAATGTTATGAAGTCAAGAAGGGTTTTTAAGTTCCCGACAGGAACATTTGGCGGCGTGGAGGAAGCCGTTAGATACTCGTGCAACTTGTGAAAATATGTGTTATAATTAGTGAAAACCAGGGCTGTGTGGCCGGGACAATTTTGGATGGCTGGAGCCGGAGCCGAACATTTTTAGATGGTGCCGGAGCCCATAATTTCGTTTCCGGTTCAAGCGAGTTTTACAAATAATACACTGTTTTTTCTGTTTTTTGGACCAAATGTTCTGGAGCCGGAGTCAAAAAGCTTCTAGATCAGCGTTTCTTAACCTTTTTCTACCTTAGCATCCCTTTTGGTCACGCCTAAGCAGTCCAGCACCCCCTTCCATTGGCGAAAACATGGATACTGTAAGGATAAAGAAAAGACAAGTGCAGTACATCATATTCCTTTTACCTTTGACCGCCACATATGTGACCTTCCCCAGCACCCCCTGAAATTGATTTCAGCACCCCCTGGGGGTGCTAGCACCTCTGGTTAAGAAACCCTGTTCTAGATGTTGGAGGAGCTGGAGCCTGAAATTTGAGTTCAGGCTCCACAGCCCTGGTGAAAACTGCTGCGAAGCAGTTGTCAGCTTCCATATTTACTCGGCAAAGATGTCGCACATTTTCACCGATGGCACAAAACGGTTTGCAATCGGTTGAGAAAAAATGGTTGCGGTTTTGGGTTGAAATCAGTGAGATTTTGGCATTGGCTAAAATCTTGCGTTATGGGTAGAAATCAATGCCATTGGCTGAAACGTTGCGGATTCGAGTTGAAATCAGTGACATTTTGACATTGGATAAGCACACTGGAGGGCGTGGGACGCGCGCGGTTCGCTGCCACGAACGACCGCCTCGCAGTTCAGCAGCTACGAACTAACCAATCAGCTCGCGAGCCATCTTTATGTCGTCATGGACCTTGTACACGTCACTGAAGGTGACCAGCGAGTCAGCGTGGTAGGTGTGGCTTTCGAGGACGGACTGCAAACAAAACACAGGAAAAGATGAACGAACAAACAGGAACATTAACACAGTCTAGATTGGGTTCCGGGCAAAATCACGAGATAGCTCAAAGCAAGTCAACTCCTAGCGATAGGCTGCGGCCAAGTATTTCACTGCAATACACCGTACCCAACCATTTGACGAAATTGTATTACTTTTCCTTCCTGTACGAACGCGACGACGCCAACCCATGCCGGTATAGGCTTGTTATGTGCGCAGCACAGCTCCATGGCGGCAAATCCTGATACTGTACAGACGCAGGCGGACTGAAGCGACCCAGGGCCGTAGCCATGGGGGGTATTCGGGCGTAGCGTCCCTTAAATGTTTTTATGCAGTGCCTCTCCAAATTGTGTTGTGACTGGGAAAAAATTTGTTTTGAACATAACAAAAACAAAAATCTTTCCCCCCTTAACAATGCATTTCTCCGACCCCCCTCAACCTTGAAACCTCGTTGCAGGTCTGACGTGATCGCTTGAAATTACTTTTAAAACAGATTTGAATTTGATTGAAGCATCTCTGACACTTGTTTCGACGCAAGTTCTTTGTTCAAACTCCGGCATTACTTACATCTTCAGCTTGCTGGATACGCAACAGGTTGATTTGATGGCAAGTGCGGTTGCGCAAGCTGCGAGTCGCTTGGTTGCCAAGCAACGAAAACAACAGCGCGCTACTGTTGCAAAACAGACAAGAGCATTGTCTCTTGCTACTTACGGCGATGTTGCGATGATCGGAGGAGTCGACCGCGTCGAGGAATTTGAACTGAACATCCTGGTACTCTTTGCTGTGCTCGTATTTGAAGTATTGGACGCTTCAAGTGAAAAGAAAATACAAGAATCGATTAAGTTTTTGCATTCGTTGCGTCAATTGAGAAGTGACAGCAAGTTGTCACACCGGGCACAGGTTGTCACAAAAGCAAGTTGTCACACCGGGCAAGTTGTGACACTGGGCAACCGGGCACGTTGTCATTAGGGGGGAGTTGCTGCACCGGACATGTTGTCACATGCTGTCAAACCAGGCAAGTTGTCATTAGGAGGATGTTGTCATTAGTGCCAAGTTGTCACACCGGGCGTGTTGTCATTCGGAGGAAGTTGCCACACCGTGCACGCGGTCACACCGCGCATGTTGCCACACCAGGCATGTTGTCATTAGGGGCAAGTTGTCACACTGGGCGTGATGTCGTTAAGGTGAAGTTGTCACACCGGGCAAGATGCCATTAAGGTGAAGTTGTCACACCGGGCAAAATGTCATTACGGTGAAGTTGTCACGCTGGGCAAGATGTCGCTAAGGTGAAGTTGTCACACCGGGCAAAATGTCATTACGGTGAAGTTGTCACACCGGGCAAGACTGCAACACATGAGCGCGTGCGCTGATTCGCAAACACTGCTGAAAAAAAGAAGCAACTGCAGGCTCAGGCAGTTGTTAAAGCATGAGCCCAATCACTCACAAAAACTATGCAAAAACGCGCTTGGCATGTCACTTGCGGGCATGGCCAAACTATGGCCTAGAAGCGCCGTAATCCGACCTGGCGACCTTGTCCAAATTATAACAATAAAGCGAAGTCATTTGTTTACATATACTTTTTGTTCGTTTATCCAAACAACCCATCCATCTGCTGCTAATACTCCGTCAAGTTTTAGCATCCGATGCGAGTACGAGTTTTTTCCCACCTCCACTTAATAACCAGGGTTCCCACACATTTTCAAAAATTATTTTGCATACTTTTTCAATACCTTTTCAATACTAAATGAAAAGACTTCAATCCCATCACATATCTTCGTTTTTCCAAAATTTTGTTCGTGGAGCGCAGTGAAAAACATCTGCAGAACTGTCATCAGCGGCAAAGAACAAAATTTGAATAAACAAATGGCTGAATAAGAATTTACATACTGTTTCAATACTTTATGGACATTTAGGCCAAATTCAAAACTTTTTCAACGCCTTGAAAATCTATTTTACAATCCAATACTTTCAATACCGCGTGGTAACCCTGAATAAAACGACCAGAGTTAAGCAAATGAACTCAAATGAATTTTTGTAGAAAACATAGCGAAGCAACGCACCCTTTCTTTGTTTCGATCAGTTGCATCAACAAGCCAGTCCGTCCCACTCTGGCCCAGTTTCCTTGGGGCTTGGTGAGCCAGAAACCTTTGTTCGATTTCAACTGGCTTCTCCGTCGGAACGACGAGTCCTCCATCAAGGCGCGTACGCCAAAGATCTTTTTCAACTCGTTGTCAGGATCGAGCAACCTTTTTTGCGAAACAAAGACGTTCAAGCAGCACGCCATACATTACGGGGAAAACAGTTTAAGGCAAATAGCAGCACGATCTGACCCAAACTGGTTTTCCGAATGTTTTTAACATATATTCTCGTTGTTTCGGTACAGCTAACAGTCAAAAGAAGGCAAACGATATTGCGCTAGGTTTGAAGTTCAAGCATGGCATTTACTTATGCATGGTAAGCGTCACATGAAAGTGAAAAGCGAGATTCAAAGACGGTGTGAGCAGAAACTACTGTATAATAGGAACAGTGAGATGATAAAGTGATAAAACTAAACTCCACGACCGACTGTTCACCGCAATGTTATCAGTTGACTTAACTGCATGCTTCTATAGCGAAGTTTCTATCGTTTACACATCGCCTTACGACTTGGCTCATGCAAACGTCAAACGGTGCATCACATCCGGAAACTCTGAACTTTCACTGAAGCCCACGAAAATTCATCAATTGCTTCAGAAAAGCATACGACATTTTACTTCAAGCTCATCCAGTGGTGCGCAATGTGGGACGCACGCCTCACCGGGGGGAAATTTGATTTTTAAGAGGGGAATTGAACCCAACTGGCGATGTCTGGGCCCAAATTTTCAATTTTTTGGGGATTTTTTTTTCATATTGGTAAACTTTTGTAGAAACGAAGTTCACTTTTTAAATCATAAGATTAATTTATCACGACATATAGGAAATCATAATTTCAGAGGTGATTACGTGAGATTTGGGCAAAAAATGTTGGGAAGCACTGATCGAATCACGAGCACAAAGATGCACTGGATCGGAACGTCTGCTTCTCAGAACTGTTTGCTGGACGGCGATAACTGAGTCCAAGAGTGTACGCCTCTCAATTGAAAGGTTGGGTGTTCGATCCACGGCCACTGAGTGAATCACCGTAGCACTGCTTGGGCAAGAGCGTTCACCCCCAACTGCCCCGGCAAGAAGCAAATTTCAGACTTGGGTCTGCCGCCAATTGCCGACACCAAAAAAATCGTTAGCAGCACTCTGACGTCACGCACCTGCGCTCCACCAATTGCGCCAGACAAGCAATAGACGCCGTTTTACTTCAATCGAATCTCTAGCGCAAAGGTGCACTCGATCGCAACAACTACGTCTCTCGCGACCTTTTGCAGCACTCTGACGTCACGCACCTATGCTCCACAGTGACCACTGATCGGAGCGGTTTGTCGTGGATTTGGCGACGTGAGCTGCCAGCAATCTTTGAAGTGCCGGAGTCGCTCGTTTCGATCTTGTGTAGAAGTTTATCGATGTCGTTGTTTATCTGTTGCGGAAAAAAGACACAAGAAAGCGGATTGGCGTCTCCACATTTTCAGTGACTGTGGAATCCGAATTTAATTGGAGAAATGCGTTAGTGTAAGTGTATTTCGAACACTGCGATACCGTTACTTTGTCAGGTTCTTCCAAGCTGACCGAAATGTTCAAAGAGCTATTGCAAAACACCGATACAGGTAAAATATAGCTGCAATACATATAATTGATTTCTTGTCGTTCTTATATCACTTTAAATTTTAACCTGCAACAGCCGCTTCACGATTAAGTATAATTGATTTCAAAAATAGGATTCACTGAAATAAATAATAAATACCGAAACGCAGACGAGAATGGAGACCAGATACTTTTTTTCTTTTTTTGTTGATCTTTCTCTTGATATTCAATGGTATCACTGTAGAGGAGCGCGATGACCAAAACATGTAGATTCAAAAGCTCCTTCTTACCTGCTACACTCAGGGCTACCTGCTAAGAACTGCCTGACTGGAACAGGACTTTTCGGTCTGAGCCGTTTCGGTCAGACTATGAAATCTTACAGAAATCTTACGTGTTCACTTTTTACTGCAAACGCACTTAAATCAACGAAAGGTTTCATTTAAAAGAACTAACAAGATGATCCAAGATGCAACAGTTAATCAGCATTAACATATGATTTTCATTACCATCAGCAAGCAAATCAAATCATTATCGACATTTTGCAATTAAATCAGGTTTTTTTTCAAGGAAAATGTTAGGTACCCAATATGAACCTGTAGGGACCCGAATTCTCTCATTCTAGGGACCCGATGATGATTTTCGCTGATTCCAGGGACCTGATTTTCAATTCTAGGGGCCCGAATCGGGTCCCTAAATCACCTTAAAAAAACCTGAATTACATAGAAATACTTCAAAGCCATAATTACAATTCAGATTTAATCGCAATCATGACTCCTCAAAAGGGAAATGGTAACCAGCTAGCGTGACATATCGCCTGCCTGTGTACAGCAATCATTTCAATAAACAAAGGTATTCAGTTGTTTATGTACAGAAACGTCGTGACCGAAATAAATGTCCCCAGACCGAAACGGCTCAAACCGAAAAGTCGTGTACCCGCCTGAACGAATGTGAAAACGGCGATTTGGAAGAGCAAGGGTTAACCATTACTTTGCCCGCGGAAAATGGATCCAGGCGCACAAATCTCTGCTTTCGCAAAGCGAAAATAAAACTGAACGCAACAGACAATAAATTCTAGTCTTGTTACTGATGTGATGTTGTAGCAGCCATAAACATGACGTCATCAGCCGGGGCTGGTGACGATTCAGGATAGACTAATATTATAACGAAACTTTTTGGTGGAGCAAATTGGGTAGAAACGTTTGCTTTCAAACTTGTGGTTTCACGACCGAAGTGCCAAATACAGGGAAAGACGTGCTTTGTGCTATAAAGGCCATCTCACTGTATCAGGTCAACAAATACTTGCCATATTGCAGAGCAGTTTACCGAGCAAAGCCGCTCCTTTTCAGAGACATAAAACACAATAGCGCGAGTGTTTCTTTCATCAAACTAACAGATTAACTGCAAATCGGATCCAGAGACACGAAAGAATAATCTCTTAAAACTACGGTGGAGTACGATGCCTTTAGAGATCCTTTGAAATCCATCTACGAGGGACTTCCTGGCAACCGAACACATAAACAAACTCAACTTAGTCCTGACCGTGTCATTGTTTTGTTGCGAAAGATTTTTTTTCTTTTTCTTGCGATTTTTCTTTTTCTTCTTTGTTTGTTTGTTGACGGCAGGTGAAACGTCTTCAACTTTCTCTTTTTCTTCGCTTTCCGCATCATCATCATCACCGGATTCGTTTAACTGAAAAATCAACAATTATTTCTTGCACGAACACTGAACTGCTGGAACAAGGGCAGAAATTTAGAAAGCAAAAAGTCGGCCAAGAGGCGCGTCCGTCTTTCAAACAGATGCACATTAAAGCGGTTAGGCAGGGCAGCTCACGGCAGATCTGCTTTTTTCGCTGATAGGCTGACTTTTGTTAAATTACGGAAAATAATGCAGTCATTTCGATCATTAAATCCGAAAAGTCAGGCTAGTGAATACTGTTACTGTTACGGCACATTTCAACACTATTATGACAGGACAAATGACCGAAATGTCTTAGCGAAAAAGAAACAGCTGGAAACACGCAAGTGCAGCTCGGCAATTGGCACAGACAACTTACCAAAGCAAATTTGTTAACAGACAGATTGTGCAACTCATTTCCATCTTCGCCACTCTCTTCATCATCGTTATCACTGACGACAGGCATTGTTATGTCATTCCTCCCATGAAGTTTGCGCATAGCCCGAGATGACATCTTGCGCAGGTCAGTGTACCCCTGGTCTTCAGCTGAACCAAACCAGCAATTACCAGCTCTGACTGGAATTCAAACCAGGTAACTATTCAAATGTGTGCAATTCAAACTATTTTTGCTTGCTCAAAGTATGCACTTTCAGATTGCCTGCTTGCAAATCACAGTGCAACTAAAAGCGACTTTGCAGTAACAATTCTAACGATTGAAACAATTCAACTAAACATTTCTAAAAAAGTCAACGCGTCAGTCGCGAAATTTGCTCCACGCACACGTACAATCATTTTTGAAACAATATTGAAAAATACTACTTAAAAAACGCGTACAGTTGCAGTTAGCAACATCTACAAACATTACCACAAAGAAGACAGACAAGATTAAAAACAACGGTACAGTTGGAGTGAATGTGTTAGGTCTCAACAAGCCTTCACTGTCTGGGACATAACAACAAAGTCACAGAAACAAAGGCCAACATCAGCAGCTCGCAAGGTAAAAAACTGTGAAATTCGCGTGTATTTAATGCCCAATTCATTTTTGATTGAAAAAAACGCAAAATCATTTCAAATGAATGACCATAAATCATTTTCCATTTGCTTGCGTTAAAACATCCCAGTAACATCCCAGTTGGCACACACGGGACTCGGTTCAGGCAACAAATGGTTCCATTACAGCCCAAATAACAGTGCAACCAAAATAATCTCCCGTGACTACACATACGCCTATATTAAGGGTTATGTTAAACCGTAACAACAATAGAACACACAAGCGTGCTCTGAATAAAAGGAAGTTCCTCACGACTTATGTTACAGCTGTTATTCTTCTAAGAATCACAAAAATTTTTTCTCCTGAGATGAAAAAGGTTGCAAAACTTTCTCATGTTGCAAATAAAAGTATGATGCGCCAGAAATGCAACACAATATAACTGTTCAAAAATATACTTTCGTTCAAGAATGTTGTCCAAAACAACCGTTGTCCAAACTTGGATATTATCGTTTGCAAATCAGCGTCCAAGGCAAACTCAAAACTCATATTATCATCGGCTCAGAGACTACCCAGTGACTTTTCCTTCCGGTTGAAACATGGTAACATCGACATTTTTGTAACTTTTGCATTCAATAAAATTTATCACGTGTTGGCTTGACCGAGCTCTTTTTCTTTCTTATGAAAAATCTTGCTTTTCAGCAACATCAGCTTTGCCTTCAAAGTACTGGGCTGAGAGGCAGGAACTTTCTGCAGCCTACGAGTCGAAATATTGTGAAGAGAACCAAACGCAACGGCAATTACCGTGCACACCAAACATATCACATTGTATGGCATCGAAAAGTCGGGCACAGGAATATTGATTAAAAGTGCTTCGCTATATATCCTTTCAACCACACCAGGACGTTCGCTTCCCAGGTCAGACGATCTGATCGTGATTGTTGCAGGTGTAACGTAAAAGCCGTGGTTAGCATCGGGAGGATGTTCTGTCCATGTGAGAAATCCACGCGAAAAGTCAACGCGCAGACAGGTCACAGAGTCGGCAGGAAGTGAGAGAACGACTTCAAGGGTCTGAGGCGTATCTCTGATCTTAGCAGGTGCAAAATATACAGCAAGTGGGCTAGTTTTCATACCACCAACTTCCACTTGGAGCGTGTGCAGTTGCGTGTGCAAAAACCAAGGTATGACTTGGAAGAACACCACTGTCAGATTATGGGCCAATGTGTTGGTTATAGAACACATAATGCCACCATCAATCCCCAGACCAGTCACATAGCAGTGACTGGAGATAGGAGCAGGTGATCGTGTAGTAGTACTTGGTCTCTTTTTCCACTTTACTTCAAAGTTTGTATCAGAGTTCAGTGAAAACAAATCAACAGTCAAATAACCGGCTAGTTCCTCGCCAATAGCAGGAACTAAATAAGAATCTTTCGGCATTTTTACCTTAAGAATGCTAGATTCAGCCAATTTACAACCCGGTTTGATTCTGCGATGAAATAGAGATCTGAAGCTGAAATTTGGCATTTCATCTGTTGCACTCCTGATATCGTACACAACAGAAACATGTTGCTGCAGTTGAATCGCTGTTACATCACAACCAGTGTCAACACAAACTGGTTTAAAATGTATTCCAATGGAAAGATAGCGACTGTGATGCAATCGACTTGGGTTCAGCAGATATGATGGTCCTGCTTTGGAGCCACAAGGCAGTAATTTCATCCATGGCGTTAAGTTTTCTGTGCACAAGTTTTCTCGTGCCAGTGCTCCATACCGCAAATAACTGCTGTCAATTTTTCCACCTTCCACTGCACCACTTGGGCGAAATGACAGCTTGGGGGTAACAGTGACTGCTTTGTTGATCAAGTTAAGGGATGCACAAAACAGGCCTGATAAAGCATTTGTAAATCCAAGCCAGCTTTTATCAACATCAACAGTGCCCTTCTCAAACCACACCCATAACTGAGCACCAGTAGGTGCCGATGCATGTGGAAGACCCCACACATTGTATCGCCACAAACCTTGTGTCATGGTGAAATGGAGTTCAGAAACATTGTACTTTTGCATCATCTGACCAAATGACCTAGGAAACAGATTGTAATGTTGTGGGTTGAATTGATCCCTGAATATCCACTGTGTGGTGAAGTTAAAAAATGAATATAACTGATCGTGTCCAAAAACATCCATAGTAACTGATTCATAAAAGGAATCAGTCTCTGCAATGGTGGAGATTGAAAGTGAAGCAAGCAAAGTATGCACACCTAAAAGCCAGAATATTTTTCGTTGAACATGCATTGTTCTAGATGCTGAAAGCGTATATATAATACACATAAGACAAGCAGATAAACACTATGTTCACCAATGAATACTTGGTAAAAAATGTTATTGTTAACTACCAATTGTCATTTTCTTTCACAACTAATTTTAGCAACTAGCACAAAATCCATGTATGCAAAAATACTTTATGCCAAACATATTTTTATATCAATATCATTTTCCAAGCTTTGGCTTTTATGAGAGTCACTGGGGGTAGAAAGTATATTTTGATTTTTACTGATGAGTGTTAACTTAACACCAACTCAAAGCATAAATGAATTTGTGCCATCTGGTCTATGACGAGCCTAAACTTTACTTTCTATATAAATATAATATATTTATGAGTTCCTAAAAAATCAGCAAAGTTAACTTATTATTTATTATAAAAGATTATAATATTTGAAAAATCTATCTCATTGAAATGATCATGCGCTATTAGTAAAGACATGAACTACAAAATCACTTGCATTCACCACAAGTACAAAAAACAATCTCAACAATCTAGCATAAACTTATAAAGAAATAAATTTTAATCTTGCACCAAGTGAGATGTGTTTTCACCTATATATTTGAATTTAACTTGTAGCTTAAAGCACGCCAGGAAAAAAAATGAATAAAAGTCCTGTTATGTGACACTGACATGCAAAAGAGCACAAAATAAAAAAAGTAGGAAAGTTTTGATACCAGTTGTGTGATTGATAAAATGCACTGAGTACCAGGTGATTTCCATGATTTTTCCATAATATTGCTTATCACCTAGAATTGCGTACAATGATCACCAGCACTGCCAGCTCAAAGAAAAATTTAAAATTAGCGAGAAAATCATTGTCACCACAAGATATTTTTTAATTTGGTACGCATAAACACATGCATGCAATTATGCCAAGTTTCTGTGAATACTATGAATCAAAGTTTTAAGTTCAAAGGTTCTTCAGCAGTAAACAATGAAGTAATCCGATAGACTAAATCTAGGACAATCAATTTCTTTATTCCTTCGGTAGCTTCCCACTCTTCATTAGTTTAAATCAGTTCTAAAATTCGTGTCTTGCAAAACATAAGCTTTAAAAAGGTTTTGTAGTAGGAAATACGGTGTTGTTTCTGAAAGAAACTAATCAAAAAGTCAGTCACGGCAACAAGGGTATTTTTTCATGCTGCCAATTAACACCTTGGCTGCCGGCTACGAATATATCGTACCTGGAAATCGAGCTAAAATCAAGCATATTTCAGTTGTCTTATCAACCGCAAAGCTCCTCTGCTGATTGCGATAGAGAGCAGTTCAAACTCGAGATATCGGCGGCCGATATATCAGGCTGATATTTGGGTTTCACTGATGTATCACTACCAGCCAAGCAACCGATTTTGTCAGCGTCAGTAGGTGTTGACAAAATGCTGTTATATTCCTCTCGCATCCAGACAACTTGCACAGGAAAGCACAACAAAATCAAGATGGTCATCTTGCAGCAATGCTAGCACGCGCGTTTTCATAAACAAGCAGAGAGGTTGAACAATGAAGCACGCACCGGCCATTGCAGCTAAAACAAAAGCATCATCATCATTCAGATTAATTGAAAATCATAGCAAAATATTGAAATTTCTGCAAGTTGGAAGAATTTAGTTCATCAATCCTGATTTTAAAAGTTTTTGAAAAAAAGTTAAGGCATAGAATGCATTATATATATTTTTGATAATGAAGCAGAAAATAAGATTTAAAAATTTTGGAAATATTGGTTATTGGTCCATGAATGGCTAATATATTGGAAACTGCCCCAAAAAAGCCATATCGGTCGATCTCTAGTTCAAACTCTCAAAAAATTTGGCAAGTCTTCTAGTGTGCAATGAAAAAAAAATTTAGTTTTGGGCTTCAGGTTTTTTGTTAGTGACATAATAACCTAATCCCCAAACTCATGGAAGCACTTGACACTACTGTAAAAACCAACATGGAAAATATGCAACGTGTATTTTGGAAAAGAAAGCTGGTCTCAAGCATCCCTGCTAATCTGGCATGGAGGCCTTGGCCTCCATTCCCTTTCACATCAGTCTCTGCCATGTTTCTTGTCAACATCTATTCCTGTAGTGTATAAGCCTCGTCAGTCATCTACTTCACCTCTCTTAACTAGAAACCTCCTAATGGGGAAGTAAAAACACAACTGACGCTTGGTCCCAACACCATAATTATTCACCCCTACAAAAGGAAATACAATCAGCTTGAGATGACCTCACCTGCAGAAATTCATGAAATGACTTCCCCAAACTAAGAGTCCTTGGGTCTACTGTCAGCTACTCCCTACACAAGTTGAGTTGATTTGGCGATAATTAATATTCAGCTAGAAAAAACACAAATCAGTGCAAGGACGCCAGGGCATTGAAGAGAGTTACACTGTTGCCTGGTCAGAAGCCTCACCAATTTCTAATGTTGGAAACCTGTTCATTTTGATGAGCTCCGTATTGCAGTTGGATTAGGATTCAAATTACCAAATGCCACCTGTGATTTAGAGGTGTGTGGTAGAGATGTCACAGGCTCACATTTTCATGACTAACCATAGCCATCACAAGAAAAAACAATAACCCAACCCGTACCCCACTTTAATTTTGACCTGTACCCAGCCTGGGCCATAAAGAAGGCAGTGTTTGCTTTACCTCATAAGCCAGAAGCACTGCTGGAGCTATTTTTTGCTGGCACAATAGATGAAAAACAATTGTCCAATATAGTTCAACAACACCAACAAAGAAAGCAATAGCAACATCACATACAGAAACAGGATGAAGACAAGAAGAGGCAATACAGGAGCAATGGATGAAGAGTTGAAGGATGTACAGATGAACAGGTGAAGCATGCACATATGTGAAGGAAGCAAGCAACAATAAGGGCTGTGAGGCAAAAAATGATGCATGAAACACAACATTGCATTACAGAAGCAAGTAATTTCATTAAAAAAACAAATAGGCATGACAAGGAGTCAAAAGACAGAAAAATAATGTTTATCCACAGAAATTGTGAAGAAGTAACATAATTACGCATGGATCATGTAATGGACTGAGTACCATCGGTGAATGCATGTCCCACCAGACACATGGCATCATAAGATAAGATTGAAGAAACATGGGTACAAACAGATTACAACAAGTTTACCAGCAAACATTAATCCAATAAGTGTTGGGTACATGAAAAACAAAATAAGTTCAGTTGAATAAAGCATATCTCGGTGAGGCACAGATAATGAGAAAGGTCTGTAGAGATATTCTGACAGAACCAACATACCTGCCAATGAACGAAAACGATTTTGAAAGAAAAGTCAACACCGCTGACAATGCAAGGTTGGATATTTCTGCAAGAGGACTGTGGAATAGCTGTGCGAAAACGTTATTTGACGTAAGGATCACACATCCTACCTCAGTCTTATTCTGGGAAGCCCCTAGCAGAGATCTACCAACAACATGAGAAAGAGAAGGATAAGTACTACCAAGGAATGGTTAGAAGTTTTCATTCAATCCCCTTGTCTTTACAACAAGTGATGGGATGGCACCAGAATGCACCAGAGTCAACAAACGACTGGCTGAAAAGATAATTGAAAAATGCAGGGAGCCTTATGCATCTGTCATGACTTACAACAGTGGTTCTCAAACTGTGATACGCGTACCACTAGTGGTACGCGAAGACCTTCAAGGTGGTACGCGAAGAGACCTACTTTCTGTTTTTCTTCACAAAAAATATATTCACAGCTGTAGTTTTTACTTGTCGGGTTCTCTTAATAAATTCCTGAATTTTTGTGTTGCCTACTTCCCTTGCTGTTTTCTAAAAATGGCAATTAAAATTTCTAACGGCCATTTTGTTCACGTTGCATTTGTGTCAATTCTGGTTTTCCAGACTCTTGATCGAATGCTATTTGGCACATTGACTTTTCCTGGAACAAGGTGGTACGTGATGACAGTACGGGACACACAAATGGTACGCGATCAGAAAAAGTTTGAGAACCACTGACTTACAAGAACAAAGCTCAGATTTGGCCTTTTGAGGAGCACCCTTGCTGCAATATGAGGATTGGGGCAAACAAAGCGATGTTGACCTCCAGGATTTCACAAACATTGACTTCAGTTTAATTCCTAGGCCCACAATCATATAAAGCTGAAATATGTTGTTCAATGACGTGACGCCTGTTGTATTTCTGCAATAGGTGGACAAATCTCATCATGACATACACGTCATGACATTCTGAGTGAAATATTACCTTTTTTAGATTTAATATTCCTCTCATTTACTAAACATATTTTGCTTTTTATGTACCCAACACTTATTGGATTAATGTTTCCTGCTAAACTTATTGTAATCTGTTTATGCCCTTGTCTCTTCAGCATCACTCGGTGACGCCATATGTCTGGTGGGACATACTTTCATCCATGATTGATACTCACTCCATCATGGCCCTTGGGTAATTGTGTTAATTCTTCAAAATTCAAATGTATAAACATTGTTTTCTGCCCTTGCTACTTGTTTTTGTAATGAAATGCTGTTTTATTGCATTGCTTTCTGCCTCATAACCCATGTTGTTGCTCACGGTGAGCAACTTGCTCACCAGAGATGATCACTATCTGGTTTGCCAGTTGGATATCCAGCAGGATAGTGAGTTTGCAAACAGATAACGGATATCCAAAAACTGCTTTCAAACGGAAACCGGATATCCGAAATGCTTTTAACGATATTTTGAGGATTCAGACTTTTGGAAAAAGTTGCACACTGCACAATCATTCATTCATTATTTTCAGAAGCATTTTTCAGCCTTCTGTACTATGACTCTGAGTTTGTCTATGGTGCAATCTCTGTACCGTAGTGTATTCTCATCCCCCCTCTTAATCTGCTAATTAAATATGCTAAATTTGTTAGCATGAGTCTGTTCCTGGTGTGTCAAGATAGGGCTCTTTCAGTATACATTAAGGACGTTGTTTGCTGCGTACCTGCACTAAGGCTAGTTAGTGTAGGCCTACTGTGATCTAGTCTAGACTAGCTAGCACTCTAGCTCTTTTAATGTGGTCTGTAGTCTACACCAGGCTTTGCAGTCTTCACGCCTGTTCTACGTGAGCCTGCACTGACTGTTGTTGGATGATACCAGGCCAGATAGATAGCTTTTTTCTTTCTTAAACATGATATGAAAAATTGTTGTTTTGTGACATTGACTTGTTAGCCTGAATTTTTAATTAGTTATTTCAATGTAAGTGACATATTTTAATCCAGTCTATTGCTTTGAATGCTGTTTTGGTTTGTTGATCAGCATTGCTGTGTAGTTACAGGTAGGTTTGGTTAAATAACTTAAAGTGCAACAATGGGTAGGATTAATAAATGGAATTATGAATGTGAACTGATGGATGGTGTTAAAATCTAACCATTGTTACCAAAGAAATGGCTAATGAAAATCTTGGTGCACCAACAGAACTGTCACCAGAAAGTCATCAATAGGGGTTTTTTACATTTGTGCAATGGGTCTTGACATTCTAAAATTTGAACAAACATCACTGTTTTATAATGCTTCATATTTCAATTGGGGAGGCTTTGGAGCTTTGTTTTGGAAGGGCTAAGCCTACCAAAGCCCCTTGTGGCAACGGGTCTGTGTACGTGATATGTCAAGCTAGCAAGATATGTCAAACTTTCTTGTCATAAGCATGACAGGGCCCAAACTGGTGTTGCAACAGGTCAGTTGGCGTTGCGTTGAATGTGCGATTCACCACGAATGGGATGTGCACGAAGAATGACACCTGTCGGGCCATAGATATGTGGCGCGAACAAGCAATAATAGAGTGATCCTAATAAAGTGATCTAGGTGAGTGACCTGTAATAATGCTTGTGAAGCTAGTGAACAATTGATATTGCTTTCTAATGGTGACGACAAGAGTGAACTCATGATCTCCATTGTTGCTTGCTGCCACGGTATGAAGCTTTGCGCACTTGTTGCTCAGGCTTTCCAACTGCAACAATGGCACAACACATCCAGGTGGTGTCTATTCTACTTCATGATGAGGCACAACCTGTGCTGGGACCATTTTGCCTTCATTTGAACACAATTGATTGAAGTGGTCATGTGACAAGTACAATACACAGAGACAATTGGTTGGGGTTTAAGAGTTTATGGTTAAGATTTAGGATCAGTAGTTATGGTCAAGGTTTAGGGTCAAGTTTTAGTAGGCCTAGTTCAGTGTTTAGAGTTAGGATTTAGCCTGCAGTTCACTTAATGCAAACAAGAATGAAGAAGCTGCTTGCCAGCCCTGAAACCATTACAACACTGGTCCATATGTGGGACTGAGCTATTACAGATGTCAAGGTCAACTAAGTCGAACATGCGTTCCAATTTTTTCATGTGACCAGTGGTCACATGGTCACTGACCACTGCAGCCAATCATGTTCAGCTGAAGGCAAAATAACTATAGCAGTTATTTGCCTCATGAGGCAAAATAGACATTACACAAAAATGTTGTGCATCATAATACACTTGCGGATAGTTGTCGGATACGGATAGTATGATTTTAACCAAAACAGGATTCAGATCAGATGTCATTTTTCAAAAATAGGATGGGATCGGATAGTAATAATCCTTTATTCCATTATCCCTGTTGCTCACTTCCTTAACCACCTACGTGCTTGCTTCACCTGCTAAATCTGCATGAACCAACTCTTCACCAACTGCATGTCCGTCATCATCTGAGTCACGTTGATGTCTAAGCTACTGTCATTGTGTATGTACTGTAAAATAATTCAACCGTGTTATATATGAACATTTTTTATGTGTATTACTTTTTGCTCTTTGCATATTGTTTTTGTATTTTTGTGTTTACTTACTTTGTGTTCTCCTAATAAGTTCAGTTAAATGAGTGGTTGGTTTAGTTCTAAAAAAGATGATATTTTATTCATATCCTATAATGTCATTACATATGAGATATATCCATCTATTGCACAAATATGATTGGCGTCATGTCAATGATACCATAAATTCGCTGGAGCTGTTTAATTTTGCCATAACATTGTACACAAACTTTCCCAAATTGAGTTGGTATAAATCATGATATAAAAAAAACATGGAAGCTTGTCAATGAAATAATTGCAATAAAAAACAAATCTCAACAAAATAATAAGCTTTTTGAAGACTCAGAATGCCAAAAACAATGTGAAGATTTAAACAATT
>Ga0210059_1003721_pt1 | contig 24547 bp, 11 predicted proteins | sample Ectturendosymbi2_FD_188042 | JGI IMG/M metagenome (GOLD analysis project Ga0210059, IMG submission 188042) | Ecteinascidia turbinata endosymbiont from Florida, USA - Sample 2 (SPAdes) (version 2) | ecosystem: Host-associated > Tunicates > Ascidians > Unclassified | place: Key West, Florida...
TGAATGCTCTTCGGTCGGATGCGAACCTCATTCGACAGAGGAATGCGGCTGCATCACCTCCAGTCATTGCGGTAAGATAACCACTTTTGTATGGCTTCTAGAGAAACGCATTATTGCATTTTTTGTTGAATTTCTTTTGGTTTCAGATTGCAATCCCAGCAAGTGTCCCTCAGCCCCGAACTGTACTGATTGCTACGAAATGAAGATGCATCCTGCATCACCGCCTGGCACACGGGACTACCGATGTTTAAACAACACTTGCTGTCCCACTTACGAGTGTCGACCTGTGTCTTGTCCTACCAGTGAGCCTGTCACCTGCGAAGCTAATGAAAACAAAACAAAGGTTTGACTGAACCTTCGTCATTTTTCTTGCAGTTGTTTAACTATGCGTAAAAAGCGAAAGTCATCTGAAATTAAATAATTTACTTAGACTTAATGTTAATTGCGTATTCAATAAAGTGACATTATTCATAACTTCAACAATTAAAGCTGTCTACGACGATGCACAGTCTTCCATTGGACAATCACTTTACACCCTTTAGCGAATTTGAAGTAGTAAAGAAGTTTGAGTGCAACCTTTCTCAGGGTTTGCTTGTATGTTTCTCGTTGGCATGACAGGATACAAGATTAAATAAAGGGTGTCTCAAAGCATTTGTTTTGTTTGTCGATTAAAGGTCCAAGCAAGCTCTTGCTGCGAAGAGTACACTTGTGAGTGCGTTTTCTGCATTGACGAAAGCAATGTTACTCGCGATATAGGAGAAACGTGGAACGACTATTGGGATCCAAAATGCATAAAAAAGGTACGCTGAGCCAGATACTTATCAACCATGTTCGATTAGAACAGTGGTTAGTAACCTGTGGACGCCTACTCACCTCTAGTTTTGACGCGTAAGTGCTTTGTAGTCGCTATACGTGAGCAGCTTCTGGGTCATGTAAGAAGTTTAATACATCCGATAAATTAGTATAATCTATTGTTGAAACTATTTTACAAGTGCTTTTGGTATAATGGATTACACTGCTATTAAATTAAAGCAGGTATAGTTATCGCAATAAACTATTTATTTCGTAAGTTTGTGTGTCTTATTAGGAATCATAAGTGTGTTTGCGGCGACTGAGATCTTACGGAGCTGGTGGTACATGGATAGGAAAATACTGAAGAGTTGCATTAGAGATTACATTATTAACCTTTGCTTTTTCACCGCAGACTTGTACCAGATCTGCCAAAGGATGTCCCACAGAAGTGATTTATCATAACAAAAGATTGACTTGCAACGCCACAAACAAAAACTGCGAATCATATGAATACAAAGAACTGTACTACGTGGACGAATGCTGCTTCGATTCGACGTAAGTTAACAAAGAATCGCACAGAATAAAGTCAAAAGTGAGGAAATAAATACGAGCTGGTTCAACCCCCTAACTGAATAGATTTCAAAGCAGGTTGTTTTTCGTTTTTAGTTAAATTGCACAGTGCTTCCACATATGATAGTGCATGAAAGTAAAAGATCCGGAAAATATCTGCTTTTACTAGTACCTACCACGAACTGTTTTTAAACACCAACTCAATTGGCAGTCTTTGAAACTAGCAAAATGGCACACTAAACGAACTTATATGCTATTCGCAGATGCGCCTGCAACACAACTGCTTGTCCCCCCAGCCCTGCCACATGTGAGACTGGAATTTTGATCGCCGTACCTGAAGAGAGCAACCGTTGCTGCAAGGTCACGAGATGTTGTAAGAATACGTGCTACGACCAAGGATTGCCTCGCAAGGTGAAGTATGCTAAAGATGCTAAAAACTTTAAATAAATAGGTAAATCAATTCGTAGCTGTAACGAAATCCACCACACGTCCCTCTGCTAAGTGGTACAGTGGGTTGAGCACTGGTTTCTGACACTATAATAGGTTGGGTTAAACTACAGGTCACGTCATACGGAAGACTTGTAAAACAACACTAAGTCTTTCCAGCCTCGCGCTCAGCATCAGTGGATGGCTAACAAGGAAGGCTTCCAAGGGGTGCTGTCATTGGCTTGCCACCGGTTCAGCATCCACTGCAAAAGTTTTCACGAATCTACCTTGGCAAAGTAAGCGACAATGGGCAATCCCAGACCACTCATTGCACACCAAAGCGAGTAAATGTTTCTTCTTTCTTTTTACACATTACATTGTGCAACTTTGTTCACTTTGTCCACCCGCTGAACAGTGTCAACCAACCTGCCCGTAGGGCAGGCCTGCCCAAGCCCAACCTTTTTAGTGTCGCGGGCCACTTTCACATGGAGGAAATTTATTGCGGGCCACAAACGTTTCTGTGACGTAACTATTAGCTATTGTGATGTAACAAATCTCTTAATTAACAAGTCCCTTTAGCCTAGTGCTTAAGTGCGCAGGCAAGCCGCCTCAAATGGTGGAGATGCGAGGCACCGCGTGGTAGGGATTTCGAATCTGCGTCGTGAGCTAAAGCTTACGGTCTTCGTGCGAGGTTTGGCCAATGAGAGTGCTCAGAGCGCGGCTCCCTCTTAAAGAGAGAAGGGGGAGTGATGTAGCAGCGTGGTGGCTGCTACATACGTCGCCCTAGGTATAACATCTTCAGTAGCATAAAAGCTACTGGGAGCTCCCTTTAGCCAAGTGCTTAAGTGCGCAGGCAAGCCGCCTCACCTATAAAAAATACTAAAAATTAAAAAAGCCTGCTTACGAACTTATTACGTCGCGGGCTATTTAAAACAACCTCGCGGGCCGCGGGTTGGGCAGCCTTGTCGTAGGGGAACAAAAGTGTTTGAGGTGCGAAACATTTTTGCTCAATTTTTTGGATTTTGCCGGAAGAAAGAAGTGCTACACTGCTGCCAGTAAACAAAAAAACACCAAAAGTAGACATTAGTTTTTTCCAATGCGATAACTCGGAGTAGAACTCAAGCCTTGAGGGCAGGGTTGTGTTTAAGGGGAGGGGAGCGAGGTACTTGCCTCGCCCCCCTTTTTAGCACCCCCTTTGATGCGTTTCAAGTGTAAATTTTTCTAATTTTTGGTGAAAAAGTTGTTATCCGCTCATATAATGTACTCCGAGCGGATCATAAGTAAGTACTATGCTTTCAAAGGGCCCCCAACAGCAACTGTAATGTGTGAGTACTCGGCTTTCAAGGGGCCCCTAGCAGCCACCAGACATGGGGTAATCGTCAATCGGAATCGATTACAATCGACTACAGTTTTCTGAGTAATCATAATCGTAATCGATTGAACTGACCAAAAATAAAATGCAATCTTAACCTTTTCATTGCCAATTTAATCGTAATCGACGATTACTTTCGCGATTAAACTTGGAAATCTTCACCCTACATCACTGTACGATGAACCGCGATTTTGGTGGCTGGGTTTCCTCCATTATCATCGTTTGTTACGGTAATGTTTCAGGAGAGGCTATTCACCCGTCTGTGTGGTTTAAATCCAGACCGTCCAGGGGCAAGCCCAGCGTTTCGAGATAATTCTCGCTTTGTTCCAGATAGCCTTCCTGTTGGACGCCAGAAGCAACGTAGTGAGTGCAGTGAGACGCAACAAAAATAGAAGCTCTTCTTAAAAACGGGTTCACACTTCAGCAACAGAATAGTGGGACATTACGAGGAGAGGTCTTTGTTTCATTTACATATATTCAGAGTGAACTTATGAATGTAAGTGCTGGTGCTGGAGTAGGCTACGGTTATAATTAGTACAGTAATTCATACACAGCAAATTACCTGTCTTTCAGAGGAATAGGGTACTTTAATCCAAATCAAAAGTACCTTTCCACAACACTGACAACTAGCATGCCAACCGTGATCCACCAGATACTGGTAAAAAAAAAACTCAACGAAACCTGTGGGGTTTTGTTAACCATTGACTATTGGTTCAATGGACAGATGCTCAGCTATATTGGCATCACTGTTCATTTCATTTCAAATCAAAAGCTGTGCAATGCTATGTCGGCTTGCAGACGATTGTAACCCGCAGTTAGAAGAAATAGTCAGCAATTTTGAAATTACTAACAAACGAATTTCCAACGTTGCTGGACGAATGTTCAGGCCTGATAGACGTCGTTTGCCTGATGAAAGATTTGAAACGTTGATGTTTAAGGACTATAACAAAGATTTCAAACGTTGATAATTTTCTTTATTAATATTTTAATATGTTTGTTGCAGCGGACGGGAGGAAAGTGGGGTGATTTGACTCTCCTGGCCAGCTAAATGTGAAAACCACCCGCCACTTAGCTTATATTTTGGTTTTAGTATCCGTTTAATAGCTTTTTAGTATGGTGTCGTCTTTTTGCGTTTTTCAGAGTATTTTCCGTTGCTTTGGGGTTTTAGTATAGCCATCCATACCCGGATTCACCATCATTTCTCAAGTTATTTTTCTGAGTGTTGATTAGTAGGTCCCTTGCAGAGGCCAGTGGGCCCCTTTCAGCTAAGTTTCTGCGCTCAAGAGTGTGCTTCCAGTCGCAAATTCCATTTCTAATAAGGAAATGCGCCCATTTAGTCGTATCCGCGCATATCAGTCTACAGTCGAAACATTTAACACAAGCTTGTGAAGGAGAAAAGCAAAGCCAGCTTCTGTCAACTACTTCCACATTGTGGTTCTGGCGAAGAGTTTCCGTGACAAGTTTCTGTTTTTTCTGTAGTGTGGAACATCATGTTTGAAAAATGATTTTCATCACAATGTCAAAAAGAACCTGTATCATATTTCAACCAATATTCCCGTATTTTTTCCGGTATATTGGCTGGCCAGAGGGCCCAGGGACCGATATCATTGCCTCCAGTGATAGCGTCAGGCATCTCATTCATCGTGTTTTTCGATGATTCATCTTGACGTTTTTCTGCTACTCCACAACTGGTTAAACTAGGTCTATTTTCACCGTTACGTAGATCTAAGTTTGTCAGAACATGTTCTTCGATTTTTTATCCTCAACAAAGGATGCTTTGGAGTTCTCAATATTCTGAACTTGCTCATTGAAAGCAATCAGAAATGATTGCAAATGTCTTAATGTCTTAAACAGAGCTCGCTCAGAGAATTTCTAAAAAAAACGTTTCAGAACAACAGTTGGTTTGTCGATGGACATGAACTGTGAATGTGAAGCTGGGTACATTTGAAGCATCCTTGTTGGCAAACTAAGATAAAGTGATAGCCATCTGGTTACGCTGTGAGCAATAAGTTTTTGGCACTCAATGTCCACAAAGTCATAACAGCATTTTCACTCTCTTTTGCGAACGTTGTAAATGCAACCACACGTAAATCACTTAGCTTCAAAATCATTTAGTCCTTTTCTGGAAAAGGGATACCTCTGACGAATTTTTTTCATTTTTTAGCATTACTGATGAGCTATAATTACTACCAAGTACTACACTAAGCTATGTACAATACTCTGATCATCGTATCACGGTTCATCAGTAGAGCTGGTACAGAACCTATAATGGAGTCAGCAGCCAGCGCTCTAATGCCAAAGTCATTGAGATATTGAAAAAAATTACCACTGTTATGTAACGATTAATGCGAAAGCATTCCCCCTTTCCAGCCGAGAATTAACTCAACCAAAACATAAATTAATTAGACAACTTGCAGGCCCTCCCATAAACTATGCTACGCCACCAGTTCGTATCTCGTTGCAGTTGAGTAGGGTCAACTTACCGCATGTAAATACAATATATCATAGCCAATGGCATAGCTAAAGGGGGTAGAGGGGCGAATTGCCCCCTTGGCAAGCTAATCCTAAAAACCGGTCTCCCACTTAACTTATATTTCGGTTTTAGCATTGGTTTTCAGTACGTTGTTGTTTTTATGTGTTTTTAGGATTATTTTCCAGTGATTCAGGATTCTATAGTTTAGCCATCCACATCCGGATTCACCATCATTTCTCAAGTTTTTTTCTGAGTGTTGGCTAGTGAACCTCATACAGTGGCCAGTGGGCCCATTTTATCTAAGTTTACCACCCTAGGTTAAAACTTTAGTTACGCCACTGATTATAGCTATGTAAAATAAGAAATGTAAAAAGGAGGATGTTTTGACATTTTTTAATGTCCTCGGAGATGTTTCATTTCTCATGAAAAAAAATGGACATATACTGCAAAAAGAGGACGTATGGTAGCCCTACTTAACAATGCTACTCATATGCGACTTGCGCAAATCTAGGTAAGGCAGACGCAAAATCTACCAGTAAGTGTAGAGACGTAAACAAATGCATTCTATGTGGCTTGACCTTGCATTCACTAGATTCAGGTACCTGACCGACTTTCAGGAAAACAGTAAGTGTTATAGTTGTTTCGTCACGATATCAAACAATATTCAAGTGAAGTACTGTTGTCTGGACGACCAATATATTCAATAACGTCTACAAACAAACTTTCCTCGCTAACAAAAATGGCTATGTGGCACGCACATATCGTACATATAGCTAAACATAAAAACATGGTGGGGGGCCCTGGGCTCGGGTCCCTTGGGCCCCACTCTAAATTCGGCGCTGCTAGTAGCAAATATAATGTGCAAGTACTATGCTTTCAAAGGGCTTCCAATAGCAACTGCAATGCATAAGTACTCTGCTTTCATAAGGGCTCCCAACAGCAATTGTAATATGTCAGAATTTTCTTTTCAAATAGACCCTAACGACAACTGTAAAACTAGAGAAGTGTAGGACGATACCAGATTGCTATTGCTTAACTTCTGTGTGTTGCTAGCTTTGTCTTCCCAACTTTCAGTGTTTTTAAAGTTGTGTATCATGAATACCTATTTGCAGGGACCGAGTTTGCTAGAAAACGTTTGGCGAGAAAACTTTGTGTGATATGCATGTTATTGTGCATATCACACAAATATAATATTATTGTTTGCTTTTTGACGTTTTTGCTGCCTGTAGTTATGAACGGATGAGGAAAACCTTTAGGTCAACTTATAATCGCCGATCCAGGGATAAAAGGTCATGGATGAGTTCAACTCGTTAGACTGTCTCTGGTTGTAGACACCTATCCTCAGCAAGTGCGAACCTGGATCCGGAGTAAAGATACCCAGAGGGATAGCTGTTAGCTCCCTTGGAAAGCGATCTACCATAAAAATCAGAACGTCTCCCGCTGTCACCCTGTTGTTGGGATGCCTGTCGAGATATTTGCAATAAGCAAAATGTCCCCAATGCACATCCAATGGGAGACTGGGGCCCGTTTGCTTAGCGCCTCTTCTACGTTCATACGTGGGCAAGCAAGAGCGAAACTAGCCTGGAACGTATCACTTTAAAAGGGTTAGTTTTTATCAACTTTTATTCTGGAATACGATGCTTCTGGTTTCTGGGTATCGGCAATGTTATCTTGCGTTCGCGTCAATAAAACCACGATATAAAAGGTTACTGCGAAACAAGAAAAACGTTTCTGGTTAAAACGATTCCCAAGAAAAGAAACAACAATTTCAGGCGCAAAGTACCCTGACGCTAGTCTGTTGCACACTGACGCACGAATCCCAAGTTCACAACCGCACAACTTAAAATACCACGACAATCACCAGCAAACACAGTCAAATACGGTCAAAACAATCAAACACAAATGCGCCTTAAAGATGTTTTAGCTTTCCCTCGTTGCAGTTGAGTAGGATCAACGTATCTCGTTGCAGTTGAGTAGGGTCAACTTAATTAGATTTTAGTAAATTTGGTTAGGTACCTAATTGAGGTAAAACTTACCGAAAATTTAGGTCTTTGTCTAGCACGCAACTCAAAACACGGAGCTCTCCCAAAAGCTTCGCAAATGACCAAAAATTGGCGTCTCATCAGCTTTAAGCAAGAATTGAATAGAGCTTTCAAGGAATCTGGGATTCCTTGAAAATCCCAGGTCTGAGTGAAGCACGCCGTGAGTGATTCACAGCCCTTGATTGCAATAATTAAAGCCCTATATCACACGGGGAAAATCACAGTAACTCTAAAGCAGGGTAATTTTCACCCGAAACCACTAACTTCTCTCCTTAGTGGAAAAGTGCAGACAGCCAGCACGAGCTACGCGCACCAGTGGAGAAGTCAGACAAACACCTCCAGCTACTGAAGTGTGGAGGGCGCTCCTGCGCTTTCTTACGTATGAACCACATGGTCACCTCACGTGACTGGGTTGACTCCACCCTGAGTTAGCGATCTGGAAAATTTTTCAAACGTTTGCCTGATTTTACGTACTTCTCCGATTTTTCACAAATTTGCAAGGTAGGGTCCGGTAAAACCCATCACCTACAACTACGAAACCAGGGTTTCACATAGCTTTTTTCACGTGGTCTGGATAGCTTGTAGGTGGAAATAACAACGCATGCGCAAACTACATATTCTACATATTCTCACGCTTAATAATAAACATATTCTAACGCTTAATAATAAAATACAGTGGCTTTTATGCTGGTTGTAAAACAAAGGACCATGTGTTTAAATAGGTTTCATTTGTCTAAACACATTCCCTGGTTTTCGAAATATCATTTCAGTGAGGAAAAATTTCAGTTATTTCTTGCTTAAATAATTCTTCACCTGACTGAATGCTCATATAGGCCAGCAAAAGGCTTTGCTTTAATGGTTGCATCACATTGGTCTAAATCTATTCTTGTTTTACAGGACGGAGATGTATGGGATGTGACTCAGTGCCATCAAAAACGATGCGATTGCAGCTCCTGTGAATCTTGCAACGTGATCGATGAACCCTTGCATCGTTGTCCACAACAAGAGCTGACCTGCGTCGGATGGTATCTAGAAATGGCAGAAAACAGTGAAAATCCTTGCTGCCCAACTTATGAGTGTTCATGTACGTTTTGTAAGAATCAGGGAATGAAAATAGGGCAAGACAAGATTAATATAGAATATTTGGGAAATATCAAATTACCCGGCTCGAAATTGTTTATAGTGATAAATCGTTTGTTGCGCCTTCGTGTAAACCTACAACTGAGCACTACGTTTAATATAAAACTTTTTCTGTTTCAAGCGAATGATTTCAATAGTTACAGTAATTGACATTCTGTTTAAATAAGAGCTGATTATGCCTACCTAGTAGGTGAAATATATGCTCTATGTTAAGGTCTTTGTGTCTGATTCTTAGCTGTGAAAGGATTACTTTTAAGAGACAGTTGGTATTGCACTACTGTATTTGTCGCTAATTATTTGTGTGACTAAATACGAGATTTCAATTTTTTAACAGGTTTCTGTAGTTTTTACGAACATTCTAATTACCACACGTTCGACGGATACCATTACACTTACATGGGCAACTGTGTTCACACACTGGTAACATACAGGGACTCCTCACGACTGCATATATCCAGGTAATGTCAACATGATGGATTGATGGCCCGTTTATGATAACCTAACTTACTATAAATGAGATCGACTCTTCATTACAGCGACGCCGCTGTGTGCGATGAAGCTGCGAATGCAACATGCCCTGTACGAGTTTTCGTCAAATGGGACGACGCTTTGGTTGAAATCTATCGCCATCCATCATCCATGATGCTTGCGCCATTGGTAAGACGACAATTCCCTTGTTTTTGTATAGAATATTTGATGATGTATTTAGCCACATTTTTTGGTCTTTAAACGCAGTTTGACCTAATGTCTTCTATCAGTATAAAGGTAAAAGCACTCTAAGGCAGGAGTTCTCGTAAGTTTGTCTCAATATTCCGAGGTGCTTCGGGATTAGATGTTGGAGTATTCAAAAATATTGGGAAGCAATGTCCAAATCCGGACTCAAAGTCGTCATTCTAAGAACTTGTGGGTCCTGAATTTGTTACCTAAAACTTATGATAAATTTACTTTGATGCCTGTCAATAAGTCTGGTCAACCCGAGTGTCTCATGATTTTCGTAGCTCGGCACATTACTTTCTGCTCGCTTATGCGATCTTGTGTTTACAGTGCAACAATTAGACATTTTGAAAAAGTTGATTCACTCTTATTTGCACGGGGAAGGCAGCAGTCAGGTTTGTAAGTAACGTTGCACATGATGTAATCGTTCAACTCGTATGAAAAATCAGCGGCCGTGAGATAATGTTTCACTCCTTTTTTGCATTAAATTTTTTAGTATTGACACTCCATCACATTACATTCATTCTAGCAATTTAGCAACATTGCACCAACATGAAGAATACGGTGACGAATGTGATACAGCCTTTGTATTAACCGTTTCTCCACTACTCACTGAATATTTTTTACCGGTTCTGTTTTATTTCTTAAAATGTCTTTGTTATTAAGCTTTGTTGAAAAGGGGTATCCATATCGACGAGAAATTGACTTAAGGATATTGAGGTGTTAGATTTTTGAGGCCCACTGCTCTAAGGCAAAGTCAAAGAAAGCATCGCACCAAATGCACCATTTTTGTTTAGTTTATACTAAAAATTATTGGTAGTTTTCTGTGTCTATCCATTAGAATCGTGAAACATAGTTAAAAAGTCAGTGCTACCTGTGTTTCTAGTTTAGCTTGTAAAACATTTTTTCAAGGTTTGCATCAAAATGAGCAACATGTGAAAAACGCTTGTTTATGTGCCTAACCTTGGGCCGATAAAATCGTTTGTTCTGATAGGATTCTACGCTTAAACGCCAAAGGTGTTTGGCGCTAAAAGAACCTCATCTCTTCTTGTACAGCATAAAAGACACATTGCCACAAGCACATAACCGCAGATAAATTAAACTGATTCAGAAGGCAAAAAACGTTCGCAGAAACAAAGAAAAATCGGACTGTGATGTGCTTGCAATAATATTTTGGTTGTTATTCCAACTTGTTTTCAACAGCCCACTTCGATTCAGTTGCTTACTTCAAAATAATATTATCGGCAATTCACCTGCCTTGCAGTGACTTAAATGAACTGCAGAACTGCATTGCTCTCAGATGTCGTGCAAATCTTTTCTAAACGTAGATTTACTGTACTTCTATGCAATTCTGGTGTCAACGTAGCTTCGACGTGTTTGTCTTTTAACTCTTTCGTAAAATTGGGCTAAAATTTTAGGTGCTTACCGTTGTTCAGTGCAGCCATCTCAAGCCTATAGCAGATCTCTTCACATCCCTATGTTTCTATGGTGCTACAGGCTTCGGTATAGGTGGCTGGGATCCTGGTGGCCATTAAAAATATTATATTTCCATTCAGCACCTCAAGGCTGGCTGCATTTTAGGTATTGCACTGTATTTTTCTGCACAAACCATCCTTTTTATTGCATCAAGGTCAAAGTCAATGATGCCACACCGCCTAATGTTCCTTACTATCAAGACGGCATTCGAATAAGGTTCGAAGGAGCAGCAATTTTGGTGGAAATACCGGAAATACGGCTTGAACTTTCCTACTACATCGATTTCCCACAAGTAACTATCCACATTCCAATGTCGACTATGTTCAATGAAACTGTGGGTCTTTGCGGTGAGCATTACTATTTTTCTAGTATTCTTTCTGTGTTGCTATATAGCTTTTGAAGTGGGTTGCTTCTAAGCATGTTTTGTGACAATGCATTTGGATAAAAAAACGCACAATTATATCTTCTGGTTAAAGCAAGATCACTACGTGCCTCACAAAAATTTTGCACTCTTTGCTCTCATAAGTATGACAAAGTCAAACTGCTTGTGTAGGCATGAAGAGTCCTGCCCGGGAGGGTTAACCCGCGCGGTTTGCGGGTACCCGCAGTTGCGAGTGCGGCGGGATAAGAAATTCTTTGTGCTGGTAACTGAATGTTGACTCAATGCATGCGAAAGTGACATGAGCAAAAAACTTAATGCTACAGAAAGCTTGTGGTACAAAGGTGTAGAGAAGCTTTTCCAACCGAAATGTCTTACTGGGCCAAAAAATTGTGTCATTATTTTTGTGAGGGCCGCACATTGAAAGGTTTACTTTCATCTTAGCGAACAAAATTTAATTTAAAAGCTACTGAGAGCATTTAATTACTAACTGCATTGGTAACGACTGCATGATATACTTTTAATCACTCCCAATCTGTTATGCCACAGACAAATTCAGCACTAATGGAAGAACAAGGGTACTTGTAAATCTGTTTAGTGGAGAGAAACACAGGTTACATACTCAATAACGAAAAGTTTACTAGGCCGCATGCGGGCCGCGGGATGTGGCAAGACGACACATTGGAGTCGCCTCAGGTCTCAGTCAGTTTACAGGAAATACGGTCTGCATGATGGCAATCAGCGCTGCTACTGAAGGAGTGTTCATAAATCGATGATCACGTCGTGAGTAGCAGAAGAGGAAGTTTAAAAGAGTTCCTCAGTGAACGACAAACTCTTTTTCAACAGTGTTCCGAGAAAGAAGCGCTGATGTTTGACTAGGTATTACATTTTTACCTTATAGTGTTTTTCAGTGGCTTTGAAATGAAATACGAAATAAATTGCCACTAGCAATGAAACACACTGCGTGAGTTTTTTGTAGACTCACAGTCACTGGGGCAGGTTTTGGACGGAAACAGTGCGGGGCGGGTTGAGATGGTCTGCGGATGCGGGTTGGAAGTGTGCGGGGCGGGAGCGGGCAAAAATTCTCAAATTCCTGCGGGTGCAGAACGGGAGCAGAAAAAAGTTAAACCCGCGCAGCACTCGACTAGGCCTAGGAGGATTTTTTATGTTTGCATCGCATATTGTATCCATTTTATCTGCGGAAATAAGTTTCTGTTTATTTCGGAGTATTCGGGAAAACAAAACTCGTCTTTTAGTTTTTGAAGGTGTTGCAGACGAATAAGGCTTGGGTTTTCTTGAGAGTGGAAATAAATACACAGAAAAAGTAAATAAACTCTTTAAACAAAGAGTAATCAAAGAGGAATTTGAAATTCAATCTGCTGTTAAGTGGGCACAACATAGATTTTTACATTACTATCAATTGCAGTAGTGCTAAGCACTATACTAAAATATGTACCCTCGAATTGATAAGAAAAGAAAATTAGCAACTGACTTGATACTTGCCTTTGCGCAAAAACCCATGCAATCATGTTTTTCCAAACTGTACTTCACTGTATCTTACACGCAGCCTGTCGATCACAACCACAACCGAAAACCGGCGACCCGTGAGTATTTGACGAAGTGTAATTGAACCGGTTTCTGTATAGGCTAATTATTCCCAACGGGAATAGAACGGCTTTTTAAAATGTTTCCGATCACCTGTCAGTAACAAGATTTGACAAAAGTTTTTTTGTGCTCAGCATTTCATGTGTGGCCAGTTATATTATATCAACCGCAATGAAAAATGTGCACAGGAAATTTTCTACCAATTGTACGTTTCTTCGAAGCATACCCCTTTCTTCGTCGTTTGAGCGAGTTGTCATAATCCACTGCTTGGCCACACTAGATCTCGGGGCAGGTGTTGAGCAGCAATTCGATTGTCTCGTCGTCCAGAACCGTCAGACCACGCAGTCTATGGGGGCGTCAATCGACGGGACATTGGAGGACAACATGGTTACCTTGTGAGCCACACTCACAGGCTGCAGAAGGGTCATACTCCATTTGTGGAAGCAAGAGCGGAAACGTGCGACATCGGTGCAGAGGCGATTAAGCCGAAACCACGCTGTTCTTGGCAGGGCCATTCCAGGAGAGTGGATGTCGATGTCGATGATGAAAGTACGGACGCTCGTAGTGTTTCTCCAACCACTCCGCATTCAATCGGTGCTCCGCCCAGAGCGCCGCACTTTTGTTGTCAGATGAAATGATGAGTTGTTGTGCGGAGGGTACAACTGGGGTGTCTCGATTTGAGACGCCGTGCATTCCCACTCGATGGACAGGTGAGTGCTGAGTGAAGCAGATGTCAAGGCTCAACGAGCACAGCGTGCTGGAGATAGTGTGGCTCCTTTGCGACGAAACTCAGAAGATGGAGTAGAGGAAGCTGTCCGCTGGTGCAGGATGCAGGCATCCAGTCACAGTTCGCAAGACGTCTTTGATGGCGCAGGATCGATGAGGGGATTGAACACTACCCCATCAGGCAGGAGCGCAGTACTTTGCTATTGAGTGGACCAGGGCTAAGGTGCATGCACGCAACGTTGCTGTTTCTGCACCCGGTGTCAGCCAGTGTTAGCAAGCCACCTCAAGAGTGTGACGCGTGATGTCAACTTTTGCGAAGTGACTTCAGGTGTCGGCAACACCTGGGCGTCCTGTACAACGTTACTTCGAAGTACTTGGGCTTGGAGCAAAAGGGAAGGTCTCGTTGTTGTGGTTAACTTTTAGCTCACGTTTAGCCTACTTGTTTTTGAGGTGGGAGACTGCCGACACAGTTTTTGTAGTGCTGAGCTTTTAGCTTCCAGATCTAGAGGTATTTACCTACTGTTGCCATGCTTGCTCTGCACCCCTTCCTCTGCCAGTCACTCTTCATCAGCATGTATGATTGCTATGTTGTCAGCGTATGCATACTTTCTGGAGACGGTGGTTGCCAGAGGTAAAGATGTTAAAGAGGATACCAGGCTAGATTCCTGTGGGTCGCCATTCCTGAAGCGTCCATTAAGATTGCTAGACTGCTAGATAAACTTTGGACTGTGCTATTCGATGTGTCTGCAATCGTCACAAAGTTTTTCGCAGCCCATTTATTAAACAAGGGTAACCAAGAAATTTTGTTGAAATGTGGTGCAACAAGCTGCTTCTCCCGTATGCAACAATAAGCTGATGTTTGACTGCAAAATCAAAAACAATTTCGTCTCAAGTGAGTCCTGCATTTAAAATGGCGCTGTAGGTGCTTCGCAGCCTCCCGTACTCACACTACGGTGCACAGAGCTTTTCCACAAGAATTATCCACAGAATCAAAACAATTTTCTTTGCTATTTCTTGTTTGAGGTAAAACGCATATAGCGCAAATTATGCGTATGCTTATCCTTTTGTTGGCGGATGTGAGTAGGATGACTTTAGTAAATCGGTGGAACTACATTTCCCCCGTTGCTTCCAATATCTTTTGCAAAACTGAAATTCTGGGAGAACAGTTTTTTTAAGTCTCACTGGTTAATTTTTTTTATTGCTTAGATAAAGTCAGTGCACCCAGGGCAATTTGAGACGTTATCTAGACTTACCGTGGTAAGTCGGACGACTGGCGGGTCCAATGAAATGGCAAACTCCATCAAACAAGCGTGCACTACTTTGTTGAAAAGTTTTTGAAGCGCTCAAAAAACATTAGAAAAATTGGGATGATCCTTCCTTGCAAGGGTATTTTACCGTCAAGCTTTTGAGAAGTGAATACCATATTTGATCGCCTTCTTTTCACCTTTCGCGAAAATTTTCGGAAAACAAGTGCTTCGTTGTGATTTTGCGAGGCAATATATTGGAGCCAGGGACGTAACGAGGGGGGCAAGGGGGCGCTGAAAAGTCCCAACGATGTCACAAGTACTTTCTTCAATACATTATATTTGCTTCCGCAAGACCTCAGCTTCGAACATGGGACAGCAAACTTGCTTCTTGCCCCAGGTGCCATTCAACCTCGTTACGCCCCTGACTGGAGGGGCCCTGAATGCAAATGGAAACACGCTTACGCGAACATTTTGAGCGCATTATTTCAGCTTAAGCTTGAATTAATAGCAACAATCTAAATTGGCAGTATGAGGCCTGCCGGTGCGTATCCAGTGGGTGCAGCACCGGTACCACCGACGCCAAGGTATGCATAACATAACGTTTGAGACTTGATATGTTCGATTGGTTGCAAAGTAAATTGTCGATGTGTGACTTAAACTGAATTCGGAAGCTGATTAAAGATTTTTTTTGTTTTAAGCTAAACCTGCCTGTAATCGAACAGTTTTTGAAAGATTAAAATTCAGCACGATTTTTGCTACTCCTGAAAGCACGAACAGTGCTGCAGAAGTGCAAAAAACTGAGTTATTTCCTATAATCACAGAAACAAATAGTCTTAACTACAGTATATCACACCGAGAAATGTTCAAGATTTTACACTCATGAACTGCAGGTACTTGCTCCAACAATCTAGATGACGATTTCGAAAGAAAAGATGGAACCTTGATTGACTCAGTGCCAGATTTCGGTGCCAGCTGGCGAGTCAGCGGAACTGATGAAGAATGTGAATGCTATCCTCGTGGCAATCGGCATTGTGCGAACTGTTCAATGTGAGAATACTAGTGTAATTCTAAGAATGATGTCAAAGCTAGTGAAATATCATAGGTATTTTGAGTCAATATACAAATTTTTGAAATCTGATTTTCCGTAAGGAATTCCCAGCGCGCGCTGATGAAGATATGATCAGTCCGCTCGGAATTGCGGTTAGTAGATGCGTTTAAGTAAAAAATTTAACTATCTTTGAAATGCCTTTGTGACAAGGAAACAAAATGCGTGTTTTTATAATGAATGTATCCAAGCATTGTCGTGACAAGATCTCATGTGAAGTGGAGATTTGTGTGGAAAAGACAGGTTTTGGTCAGTATTTTTTAGTTTTAAATACTTTCAACAGTTTTGTTTGAAGAGTAAGGTATGCCAAATTACCTGAAAAAAACAATTGAAAACGATAGAGGAGAGTTAATGTATCAATTGCGCTTTAAATAAGTTGGACAATCTTGAAAGTTTCTTAGAAGAAATCGTAAGCAAAAGTTTGGAGTTTTGTGCAACCCTGCCGAAATTCATTTTTCTAGTTTTGATTTACGTCACAGCTCATACATCTGCAAAGCAATGATTTCAACAAGCTGTTGTGCAGGACACCACTGCCTGATTACTGCCACGTGTGTGAAAATGGAGATAAGTGCAACGAACTTGAAGGACCCATTTTTGACGAATGCAACCGCCGCTTGAATGCTTCTCAATATGTTAAGTTATGTCAAGATGATGCCAAAATTATGGGACGAGTAAGTCAAACACAAACTCAGTTTTGGTCGCAATCTCGAAAACATTCTTTTGTATTTAGTAATGTACGACGTTTCGTTTTCATCAGTGTTTGTTTTAAGGTTAGAGTCTGTTATGAATAGTGATTTTGCTGCTGAGTTTCAATAATATAAAAAATTTAAAAACACTAAAAACACTGTGAGTCACTTGAAAAAGAAAGCTAAACTCAATTTTGCAAAATCCTTGAGAAATCCGATACCCCAAGAACAACATGCAATTGGAAAAAAAGTCAATAAAGTAACAGATAAAAGCTCTTATTGACAACTCCATACTAATTATGTAACAAACTGCACCTGGTGCTTCTTCATTTCCACTCAATCAATCTGTTGTCATGGAAAGGTTGGGAACCCCAAGGTTAGTGTGTCCTCTTCGGTGCTGGTAGGTCTGGAGTTTTACTCCATTCTGGATAATGTAGCCTTCTCGCCCGCAACACAGGGCAAAGGCGCAGCCAGAGGGGGGGCTGAAGAGGCTCCAGCTCCCCCTTTAGTAATCAGAATATTGATGTTTGTTTTCTTAGTTTTTCACCAACATTGTAAGTCGAGATGGGGTGCATTGCAGAATGTTCTTCAGCGGTACCACAAGGCGTAGCTATGCATTTGCTATCAAACCAAGCGGTTATGAATTTTCGAGATTTGAGAAATATTGAAGCAGTTTTCTTTGTTCCTGCATGGTTTGTACTACCATATATAACAAGAGCTGGGTGTTACCGTGCTCTGCCAGCGTGGAAACAAGCTTGGCGTTTGAACTACCAACAGTGTCGATTGAAGAGTAGTTTATACGTCACAAAGCTGGGGCCTTCCTAATGTGCACACGTGGATGATATGCATCAGTGTTACCACTTCTGATGTTTTGAGAGAAATTTCTGATGTCTGATGTTTTGGCAGCAACTCCGGTTTCGGATTCAACGTGGGTTATCGCACTTTGCTAGGTATTGGTACAGAACCATCACCAGAAAGTCTTCATTAGGGATGTTTTACGTTTGTGTAGGGGGGCTTGACATTCTAAAATTTGACAAAAACTCACTGATTTAAAGTGTTTCATATTTCAATTTGTGGTGGCTTTGAGCTTTGTTTGGGGGCCTAAGCCCACCACAGACCCCCGTGGCGACGGGATGTATTGGTAATGGAAGCATTTAGCTTAGATTAAACTGTATTGTAAAAATATGATATTGAAAAAGGCAACAATCTGATGTTAACGAGACTGAACCCCTGTGGCAAGACTGTCTGATATGCAGTGCCAGGTGTGAGTGACCGCTAGTTGCAGGCTGAATTAATTAGCTATTCTGCTACTCAGTTGCACGCCGCTCTTTTTAGTCAGCGAAAAGTGTTGAGTGAAATCGGACAAGTTTGTGGTGAAATCAAAAAGACATTCATCTTCGTATGAAACAGATCAGGGTGAGCAGCCTCAAAGTTTTTATTGGCCGGTGTCAGAACGGGAGGCCTATCTACCAATCGGTAGAAGAGCAGCCACAGGCGTCTGGTGCAACTGGTAGCGACGATATTTCGGCGAATCCCCAAGCAAGCATAAGATCATAGGCGTACGGGAAGGAATTTTACTGGAGGGGCGGAAAAATTTGCCCTATAAATCAACAATTTGCCCTGAAACTAACGTTTTTAGTCTGATCCGAAGGGAGCCAGAAACCTCTTGTAAATCTATTCTGCAAAATTCGAATCGTTTGTAACGGCTTCGTCTGTAATGTCAATTTGCCTATAACGTTACATTTTGTTCGGTCCCGATGGCATCTTTTGCATGCATTTCAATTCGCTTATAACGTCAATTACGCAATAATGTTCATACTGCAGCCCCTAGAAGTGCCGTTATAGGCAAATTCTGTAGTTACCTTGCTTGTTAACTCAAGGGGGTGAAGTTCCTTGCGTGTTGTGTTCTCCCAGACAAGAAAGTTTATGGTAATTGCTTTTACTGATGCAAATATGTACGCGACTTCAATGGCGCAACGCAATATTTTAAAGGCGACGGTTCCGGATCGAAGGGTCTCACTCCATCCACCTGCCTGTGTTATCTTTGCTGTGCGCTTGATCAAGACACTTAAAGACGTGTACACAAAGGGGCCAAGCCATCTGCATGAACGTGCGGCCCGCTTCTAAACTCCTGTTAATCAAAAAAATCTATCATCTTCACACCCTGCACCTCACCATGCGCAAACTCGAAAACGAACAAAGAAAGAGTTACCGAATTCTTATATCAAGCTGTTAAACTACCGATATCCGATTGTTAGATTTTTACAGAAAATGAGGGCTTGGTCCAGATCAAATTCATTATAACCATTCACGACTTTGGTCCAGATTACACAATACACTAGCCCAAATTACACGGATAACCCCCAAGTGAATATATGCTGTATTGACATTTTTTTCACCGTGCAGGATTTGAGAAAGTTGCGCTTGCCCTGAAAAACAGAGTTTGCCTCTAAAATTTTTCACTGCATTGAAATTTTTTATCATTTAGAATTTTTGAGCAACTTGCGCTGGCCCTGACAAACAGAGTTTGCCCTAAAAGTTTTTCACTGTATTGAATATATTTTTTATCATTCAGGATTTGAGCAACTTGCGCTTGCGCTGAAAAACAGAGTGTGCCTTGAAATTTTTCACTGGATTGAATATATTTTTGCATTCAGTATTTTTGAGCAACTTGCACTTGCCCTGAAAAACAGAATTGCCCTAAAATTCTCACTGTATTGAAATATTGTTTATTATTCAGGATTTTGAACAACTTTCGCTTACCTTGAAAAAGAAAGTCTGCCCTGGAATTTTTCACTGTATTGAAATATTTTGTACCATTCTGGATTTTTGAGTAACTTGCGCTTGCCCTGAAAACGAGTTTGACCTGAAATTTTTCAAGTCAGGGGGTGGCCACCCTCCCCTACTACCCGCTTCGTGTGCCTATGCATAATATTATTGACATTGGGAACTTTATGAGTCGTTCTCTGAGTGAACGCGACTAAAGAACTTTATTGTTAAATAGCTGGACTCCTTTATCTTCGTACGATTTTCGTGTGGCACACACAGGCTTCCAGAAGTGACGTTTCCAAATGCAATGGTTGAAGGAGTTTAAGTGGTTAACCTGCAGTGAAATTCATGAAGGGTCACTTTGCAAATGATGTGTTGCGTGCGTTTTCACCTGATGTTGTCAGCTAAGGTCCTTGATATGCTGGTGAAATCAGCTCACAAAAATTGGAAAAAGCAAAAGAAGACAAGTTTTGCGCAGAGAAGTTTGATGCGTTTCGTAAACTTTGCAAAAATGAAGGAAACGTGGACGTGAGAAAAAGTCTTTCCGAAAGTTGAAAAAAAATCGTAGATCAAAAGAAAATTCGGCTGAAACAAGCAATCAAGTTTGTCGAGTTTTGCGGTCGTCAGGAAACAATATCAATGAAACAATATGGCAGTTTAGTTGGAAGGACCCCCAGTTTTCGTGGTGAGAACAGTCAATTAATTGTTTATCCACAAATTATGTGCTTTTCTTGACTATTCTAATTGCAAGCAATTTTTCCTTTTCCAAGCCTTTGCTTCCATAACTCCAGCCCCCCTTTAGAAAAATCCTGGCTGCACCCCTGACACAGGGTACCCAAGAGCTGTGGCGACAATCCCCTTTGTTTTGTTATCCATTGTATCGGGTGCGTTGTAATGTTGCGTTTATGGTTTCTGCAATTGCGCATGTCAATCGTGCAAACACAACCTAGCGCTGCAAAACTTGTGCAGCGTCAAAAACACTAATGAATCTACATCAAAATAAGATTGATTGATTCTTGTTTAATATGACCCAGCTAATAAGCAAAAACAATGCCAAACGGACATCATGCTAAAAACTAGCAAACTGTAAGTGGAAATTAGAATAAATGAAAACACAGAAACAATGCTGTAGAACTAATGAAGGTACATAATGACTGTCACTGTGTCACATAGGATTGGTGAAAAGATCATGGAGTTTATCTTGTTACCCAAACCCATTCAACCACACCCATTCCAAACTTATTGACAAGACGTAAGGAACAACTGATGCAAGTAAATTAAGCGCAGTCAGTTACAGTTAAAATCTACACAATTAAATAAGAACGGTTAAGCACTTGTATGCTTTTATGAAAGTTTGTTTTTGTCTATTTTTTTTCAGTGCGATGCTTGCAACTCTTCCGCAGTCAAGGCTTACGCACGGTCTTGTAACGAAATCGGTGTTTGCATTGACTGGGTAGAAGCTTTGAACTGCTCAAGTAAGTTGACAGTGAACAGGAAAACATTTGTTGGATTTTCACTGGCGGTAATCGTGATAGCATTGTGTTCTGATATTCCAGAGCCAGTTTGTCCGGATGGTCTTGAATACCGAGCGTGCGTCAAAGCCTGTGATGCTGAAAGGACTTGTGACGACTACTTGACTGGTAATGTTTGTAAGAATGACCAACTGAAAAGTGGCTGCTTTTGCAAATCAGGTCTGGTGAGGAAGCGCATGGGCTCAAACGAGTGCATTGAAAGTAAATGTAAGTACCCATTTAACAAACTCGTCAGTGCTGTTCGTTTTGCACTTGCAAAATCTTAATTCAAATCATAAATAACTGTATTTTAATATAACAAACCATCTTCATCCACCGAAACTTCTTCATCAGCAAGATTCCTTTGTTTTTTATTTTCATCTTGTAATTACTACTAGTGTCATTCCACAAAGGGTAAGAGTTGCTAATGTACCAAAACCGATTCTTCATCCTGTCACAGAAATAATTCCTGGTACTGGTAATATTGGGATCTAAATTTGTTTTATTGTAAATTTTCCTGGTATTACAGAAGTCAAATAAGAATGAAAACGCCAACCATGGTTTTGTTCCATAGCAAGATTTTCAACTCTTTTCAATTCAAATTTTTGAATAATCTAAGACAAAAAATGACGAAACTAATGTTGGACTTCACCGGTAGCTCTTCACTCGACTTATAGACATTCTGAAATCGGTGTTAGAAAACCCGAACGTAGTATTTTGCTGGTATTTATTGTCATTTTTATTGACCTTCAACGAGAAAGTCATCTGTGATGATCTTGAAGGTGCAGACTGTTTTATAAAATTTTTTCTTACATCTCAAGAACTACTATTAAAAGATGTACGTTTTCTATAAGCTTTCGAAGAATCAGACAAATTGGATCTGCTTTCACCTTTTTGCCATGACTCAAATTTGCACATATCTATGTTCAAGTAACTTGTCTCCACATAAGTAAAGAGTTTGAATCAATCAGCAAGCTTTATATTGGAAAGCGAAATTTTATGGATGAAACGCTGAAAGGCTAAAGCAAAGAGCAGAAAAAGCAAAGAAATTCAACACTAAATCAGAGAACAAGTTTCGACAAATAAAAATTTGAAAAAATGCTTATCCCAAGTAATGCCATCAATACTAAATGTACATGACGTCAAATGTCGCACAGTTCAGCAGCAAACGACGCCGTCATAATGATTCACAGAGTTTTGGTGCAATGTTAATAATGATAAATTTTTTACGGGTGGTCGGCAGCCAAACTCTAGGACAGGGGTGCACAACCTCTTCGCTATTGCCGGCCGCATTGCGATTATTTTTATTATGGCCGCCAGTGAGTCCAAGATGTTCTTATTTTTTTGAATCGTTGTCTGTTTTACTTTCATACACGGAGCCTACAACCTGGATTAACGCTTCTGCTTGTCCGTCTTTCTACATCCTCATGCGGCAAACACAGAGTTTTGGTTAACGCACGGCCGCCATAACTTATGTTTTAAATAAAAGCTGCACAGCTGCATACACTTTTATCGAAAGCCGCATGCGGCCTACGGCCATTGGCTGTGCATCCCGCTCTAGGGAGTATTATCAATATTGAAACCTGAACGCTGTAACGAGGGTAACACCAGGCGTTTTCAAATTTAAATGTTGAACGCTGTGAGAGTTAACGACAAAGCTAGTTCACTGGGAAATTTCAAGAAATGTGCTTCACATTGCTTTGCATATAACACCAGGAGCCAAAATATGATACATTTCAAACCACCTGTCAGCGAAACTCACAGCCATTGAGTTCAAAGGCATTTTAGCAATCAAATACGTTTTGTGGGCCTAGTGGTGCTTTTGCGGTTCATGCACTGACATTTGAGTGCATGCACAAATATGTAATGTCGACTAAGAAATTCAATCAAGCCTATTAAAAAAAGTAGTTTTCAACTATTTCAAATCGATGTCACTTTTAACAGACATAGAGAACTGCAGACAAGCTATCGGTGGATTTTTAGGCGTTTGCCTGAATTTAAACTGTCTGGATAGTCCTACTGTTGGTATTTAGCTCGTCGCAACTACTTTTGCGTATTTCGCAGTGTTTTTGTACTTTGTTAAAGCTGCGGTTATGCAGCTGTTTTTAACACACGTTCTGCAGGGATATCTAGAATTCCAAGATATCCTTGACGTTCTGATATAATTAATTCATAACTCTTTAGGAGTTGAGACGTTTATTGTGAACGAAGTGTTTTCCATCATTAATTTTCTTGAAAAAACGTGTTTGCCAAACATTTGCGGATAAGGATCTTGGTCGCTTTACGTTTCAGTCAACAAAGAATTGATGCTGCCATGTTTAACTGTTTAGTTATGCTACATTTTTAAAGTGTACAATGAAGGTAGGATTGCAACAATGGACATTCTAAAAATGCATACAAAACGCCCCAGAATAATTGTGTAGCATTTGCTTAAAAATTTCTATCTTCAATCTATTACAACTTTTTCACCTCACAACAAAAAGATTATGTCAAAAGTTCCGAAGATTACCTCTAAACAAACAAATACTATTCAGCCCACAAACGTACATAAAAACCAAACTACTTCCCTGCACACTTACAAAGTCTGGGTGATTTGCCGAAGAAAACCAAATTAAATTTATTAAACGTTTAAGAGTCCAACGCATTTAAGTGGTTTGCACCGAAATTTAATAAAGATGTTTGAGTTACTAAGTGTAAATTCTGAAAATTGTCTTCTTTAAACGTTGGTTTGCGGAAAAACTTGAATATCATTTTTTCAACTATTAAGTAAAAATCTAGTAATGCTTTTTTACCAATATTACTTTAAGTGGCGCTTTGAAATATAGTTCGATGAATGGTACCACGTTTTTTGTAGTTTCGACTGCATTGTACTGAAGCTTTGGTTGATAGTTATCTGTGCCAAAACAAAGACGCAAAAGTAATGATTTAAATAACGTGCTTAATTTCAGGTTGCAGTTGTCCAGTGGATCCGGTGTGTCCGCTTGAACAAGTTCTGGTGATAAAGCCAGAAGATGAAGGATCATGTTGTCCACGAAAAACCTGCCAATGCCCTTCAAGAAATGAAACTGTGGATTGTCCTCTCCCCAAAATCCTTAAATACACGAATGATACTTGCCCGCAGCCGTACTGCATTTGTCCGCCTTGTCCACCTGTTCACTCCAACTGCTCTGATGTTCCAGGTTGCGATACGGGTAAGCAGAGAGTTTTATGCAGAAATAAATCAAACCAACACAAATAACATTATAATATACTTCTTACAACCATGCAATCGCTATCATTTGGGATCGTTTCATTAAATATATTTTGAAGCTATATATATTTTTAATGCAAAACGCTATTAGAAGTTTTTAAAAGTGCAAAACATCTACAAGTCACGTATCTGGTAAATTCAAGCCCACAGGTGCTGGTAACAACAAACCGCACCCCCAGCCAACTTCGTTGCTCATTTAGATGCTTACGATTTTTGTTTGATATTGTGACGCACATTTCGCTGATCACCTTTAAGAAAATCTGG
>Ga0210059_1003722_pt1 | contig 24544 bp, 13 predicted proteins | sample Ectturendosymbi2_FD_188042 | JGI IMG/M metagenome (GOLD analysis project Ga0210059, IMG submission 188042) | Ecteinascidia turbinata endosymbiont from Florida, USA - Sample 2 (SPAdes) (version 2) | ecosystem: Host-associated > Tunicates > Ascidians > Unclassified | place: Key West, Florida...
CAAACAAATTAAGTCAATTCGGTCATAATGTCCAAAATATCAGGTTAGGGAATACTGTTTCAATAAGTTTTAATACTATTGCAAGAAAGGCGACCGAAAGGTCTCAGCAAAAAACAGGCTTTTGCACGTTCCTGTTAAAAACTTATGAACCACTCTAAAGCCACATTTTAATAAGATCTGAAGCAATTCATATGCTTTTTAAAATAAAGTAACAATTATTTGCAAACGTGCCAAAGGGGGCTCCTCAACAACTGTTTTAGGGCACTTTTCTAAGAGTTTGCCTCGGGCCCCTAAATTCTAATATCTACCACTGTCTGTGAGGCTGGATTTTTAACCCCTGTTCACATTACAGTAAAAAAGAAGTCAAAGAATAGACCGGACATTGAGAATGACATGAGTTTAGCTATCACCAATACGTCTCCACGAATTTCAAGACTAGTTGCACGGCTGCAAGCACAGTTGTCCTACTGATTAGCTTGGGTGCTGTTAGTTATGCATATGAATATAAATACAGTGGATGTAGGCTGCCATGTAAAATTATGTGCTTTTTGTCTTGTCAGTTGTTATTTGAACACCTTAATGTTGCAGTTAATGGCTGGGGCTGAGCGACTATGTCATATTTTTGAATGGGGTCGCGAGGTGAAAAAGGTTGGGAACCACTGGTCTAGTGGCACTGCACAGCTTCGCACTTTAGAGGCAGGGCGGGTCCAGTTAGTAACGTGAGGGTGGGATATTTCAGTGGCAGTCAGCAGTGGAGTACGCAGAAAATTTTCATGGGGGTTTTTAATTCAGTGGCATTTGGGTAGTCATTTGTATTTGGTGTGCGCTCTTTGTGACGTCATAGTCCTGTTTCTAAACCAACGTTTTGGCGAAGCTTGTTGACATAATATGCACGTTTTTCTATACATCCACTCTCCTTATTTTATGTGTCATGGAACTGAGTATAAACTATTAGCGCTCCAAGTTAGGCTGTCGGAGGAAAATACACCCAATGCTACGATACAGCAGTTCGTAACTGCAAAAATATCATCCGGCGCGTTACAACAAGGGAGTACAACACACTCATCAATTCGTCAGAGCAATTTACAGCGGAAAAATGAGGCTGCGCTAATGTCTTGTCAAATACGAGCAGTCCAGCGTAGAGTAAGTGCGGGTGGACTGGCTGGCGCACACCCCAGTTTGAAAAATCGAATCTTGCTAAACTACACAAGAATTCAGAATGCGCATAAAGTCCGCAAGAAAACTTTCGATTTTGGTGTTATTTATAGAAGTCCAGAAAACTTTTAGTTTTCCTTTTTCCTGCTGAGACAAAGAAATGCCTGGATGCTTCTATGTTAACAACTGCTGTTTTTGAGCTCGTGAAACAGTGCTATGCTACAGAAATTGGTAGGCCTAATGCAGCCAATGCTGTCAGCACTTGCGCTGATCAGCCTTAGCTGACGAAACAAATGCAATTTTTTGGATAAAGTGAACTAACGCCGAACACAATCTTAAACATGCATAGCCTAGTGGACGAAAGATCTGCAAAAAGTGGTGAGATGGTTTTTGTACCCAGGCGATAACCCAGATTCCTACCGAAACCTAATTACGGCTTTTTGGCCCATTTACAATGTTCCTTGAAATTTGCATGCAAATTCATTCCCTGTTCTTTGCATTAAGTCGACAAATCAACATGCAAAATGTACGCGAAAACAATTAATCTCCTTTTTGCAGGAAATAAGTTTTTGTAACGCATCAAACTAAAGTGGGGGGTTAACCCCAACCCCAGCCCCCTTTGTGTACACCCTTGGCAGACAATATAAAGACAATGGTTTCGGACAAAGTGAACCATCGCGGAACACGATTTTAAACATGCTTAGTGGACGAAACGTCTGCAAAATGTGGTGAGATGGTTTCTGGACGCAGACGATAACCCAGATTCCCACCGAAACCTAATTATTACTTTTTAGCCCATTTGCAATGTTCCTTGAAATTTGCATGCAAATTTATTCCGTGGTATTTGCATGAAGTCGACAAATTCACAAGCAAAAAGTATGCGAAAACAATTAATCACCTTGCGAAGGTGATAAAGTTTTTGCAAAATATTAAGTTCAAGGAGAGAGGTTTAAACTCCAACCCCCCCCCTTGCGTACGCCCTTGGAGTCAGTTTCATAACGGCTTCGCTACTGTAAGAAGAGATAATTTATACTTCACTACACTGCTGTGACAAAACAATGGACGACAGAATGGCCATATATCGCGAACAATAACACACTTCGAACATGACGAAAGTCTTATTTCGAATTGGTTTTGATGTGTTATTTCCGAATTGTACAAAACTATGGTGAACAAAGTTACTTTCTTAGATTTTAGGGTGGGCGAACTCTCTGTCAATTTCAGATATTGCTATTTATTTAGAAGATCCACACAAAATATGTCGGCGAACCGCAGTTCGCCCACCATGAGTATTGTCTTACCGCTATCACCAGTCACTGTCTCGCAGCATTACCCGCCAAGAAGTCTGCGTTCAATAGTTGTGTTGCGGTCGGAAATCACGAGCGGCATATGCGCAAAGCTTCGCACTGTGGCAGCAAGCAACAATAGAGTTCACATGCCGTGATCACTCTATTATTGCTTGTTCGCGCCACATATATGTATGATGTTGTTCTTCACGCACATCCCGTTCGTGGTGAATCACACAATCAACGCAACACCACCGGAGAGGTTGCAACAACATTCCCTTCTTTTCACAACGAACCGCACCGATCGCGCGTTCTTTGTGTGAAGGCTGAACTCCGTACGACCTTCACATCCTGGTCACAGCACCATTTTGTTGACGTGTCTCTCACTCTGTAACACACATACACGAGCTGTGAATCTGATTCACGCTGTCGTATGCGATGATGAAGGCGTTACTCAGGCTCGCGGCTGTTAGAGACACGAAACAGACAGGGGGGTTGAGAGGTGACACTGTACACTTTATTGCCTCGGGTCTTGCACTGGTTTAAATGACGCAAAACGGCAACATCTATCGAACATTAACACAGACAGCGACTTGTCTTTTACGACTATTCAGCAGCAAACATATCGCAAAAAACAGTTAATGGATCAGGCAGACGACAACTCGCTCACAGCACTACTGACGAAAAGAGCCCAAGTAAGGTTCCGCGAGATCGTAAATACATGCACAGAAAGGCGAGCAGAAAAACGCATTCAACGAACGGCGTGAATATTGAGTCATGTGTTACGTAAAATGCTGTGTGAACATGTGAACGGTTTGTGCCCAGCCGGATGGCTCAATGAGCAGTCTATTACAAAGCACTGGTTCCAGTCCGTACGTACTTGTCCATATAGTTGGGCCACTAACAGTTGCATGCGGCAAAATGCCTACCACCTTAACTTGAAGTGCATCTTCGAATATTTGTTGCCATGTTATTGTTACGCAACAAAGGCCAATAGTAGAACAATTCGTTTGCAAGTTTCGCAACCTGCCTCTGCAGGCAGAGAAGCAAATTTAGTGAACTGCCAGCTCATCACTGCATGACACCAGAACAGTGAACCTGACACTTGTAGTGGAAGTGTCATATCGGCAAACAAACTGTTATTGCAAGAATTAACACAACTGATCAAAATTAAAATGCTGATTTCACATTTTCTAGAAATTTTTGCTTCTTAGTTCCAATTTCCAGGGGGGGGGCAAACACCCGTTTTGACCCCCTGCGGACGCCCATGACTGCGGATAGCATTAAGTAACTGAACTGCAGATATCCCCAAACGCTGTGAACAGAGGGGACGACCAACTCGATCTATGGACATTTATTTCCCGACTAAGCGACTTGACGTTCCAAGCTACCACCCGAAGCAAGATTGTGAGGCTCTCACCACTTTCAGTTCGTTTGTAGATGCAGTAACAATAAATTAATTTAAAGGAAGCTTCGCTAGAGCATCAGATCGACAGCAAAGTAGTAACGGAAAACACGTCGTCCGTCGCAACGTACAAAACCCTCATCTGAGCGAAACGTGGATAAAAAGCTCTAGGTTTGCTGTAAGCTTTCAAGGAATCAGCCGACGGGGCTCTCAGTAGCGTAACCAACCCAAAGTTTTGGGAGGGGCCAAATATTTTGACTTTAAGCGAGTAACAGTATTTTATTGTGAGCATCGTCTCTTAAAGCACAAAACGACAAAATATGCTAGAAATTAGGGGGAACGTGGTCTCCTTTCCCCCTTGGCTACGCGTATGAGGGCTCTGCTTTCTTCTTTTTACAATGATTCAAGCTTGCGCATGTCCGTATTCAAGTAACTCGTCTCCACAAAGGTGACCAAGCGAATCTATCGAGCAAAAGTTTTTAGAAAATCGATTTCACGTAATACTATGCAATCACTGGTCCTAAAATTTAATTCAAATCTTTGCGCGTTTCGCACGTTTGACAGGACAGCTGCTTGACACAAAACTCAGCAAAACAAAACCATAAAATGCACGTAAATGCGAATTACGTAAATCCATCCATTATAACAGTGGTTCCCAAGCACGGGTGTGAGACATCATTCCAGGGGGTTCGAGACGCGTCCGTCTGCCAGGAAATTGATCTATTTATTACTTTCTTGCGGCTTTTTTGTTTTCTTTTGCAATGTTATAGATAAAAACGCGAGGTTCGTTCAAACCTATGTGTCACCATCTTAAAGAAATTACAAGAGCAGCTTCTTGCGAACCGGTCGAATCACATCATTGATCTTAACCATTTCAAATAACTTCACAAAACTCTGAAGTGGGTTTTGCAAGTGTTTCAAAAATAACGTGTGGCATACATTGTTATGTGGTGTCAAAAGTTTTTCAATGCCTTCCCTGAGCTCCACCTGTCGTACGCTTGTTTTTGAATTGAGCAAAACAATTCTCCAATCTTACGGAAACTTTGCACAAGGTAGTTACATCGAGTCTGTTTGGCAAATTAGAACGTTGCTCTATTAAAAATCTTCAAAATATTAACGGGAAACTCACTGAGTTCAACGTCAGCTGACGAAAGTAGGATAAATTTAACACCCCAAACAAAACTTGGAACCTCACCATTTCATAAAAGCCAGGTTGGAACGAACGGAGCAAATTGATCCACGTGCCTTTGGTAAATTTTTAGATGTGAGATTTCGTATTTGTGGATGGAGATCGTTTTGTAGAACCTGCATCGTAGGTGTTATACCTAAAAACTAAGTACCTCTGCGGGCATGATTGTCGAAATTCAGGCCGCAAAATTGCTGACTAAGAAGTTCTCACGGAGCTTCACTGGTCTTAGATATTTCCTAAGTTAATACATGTAGCACATTTAAATAAAATCTGTTTTTTGACGAAATATTCGATAAAATTGCAGCAGCAAAGGCAAAACACTTTGCCTTTGGTGTTGGATAATTGCAAGTAAAGCATTACATCGCACAATATGTTTTATTTTCTGTTAACTATGCAGGGTATTATATCCAAAAAAATGTTTTAGGACTTTGCAATTTTATATTTGTCTGGCAGTTTTGTATGAAATCGATTGCTTTCAGTTTTTATATACGTTCTTTTGTCTGTCCTCTTTTATGTATTCATGAGTCTGTCCTTATTCAATCGTTTATGGCGTTCTAAAACTGAAAACTCTGGAAGTGCCTGCTCTAGAACCCTGTACAGCTCACACCAGTGGTGATTGTGACGAGACGTGACGAGAGAGGGGAACAAATGGGTGCGCTGCATTCGGGATCTTGAAAAGACTCTGATAAAACCGTGCTTTAGAAAACAAGGAGCAACTCTGGCCAATTTGTGCTGTGTTATTAAAAGATTTTTGTGCCCATTGCAGATGATAAGGGAACTTTTTGCCTAGTTTTTGCATTTTTTTTCACTAGTTGCTGCAATTCGAATCTAATACCGCAAATTGGAATGCCGCAATGCAACAGTTTGAATGTTCAATCGTGACCGAAATTTCAAAGTGTGAAACGGTTGGATTCTTAACTCTACGACAGTTAATGATTTCCAAGATTCAACGGCCCTGACGTCAATTCTGTAGCGACAACGTCATATGAAGTTTTCAGCCGAGTCTAGAAATGGGTGTATTCGGGGCCAGAGTCAGCATTCAACGCCCCTTTACTTCCAACTCATTCTTCGCATCTATGCTACCACAAACGGGCTGGGTGGGAGCATCCAAAGTGGCTTTGTCCCCGGGCGCGGGAAACTCTAGGTACGCCACTGAATGCATACAAGGAATATGGATACCATCAATCATTTTATCAGGCCAAAAGTGATTGGAGGGAGTTTTGATGTGTTTAGTGAAGAACCTCAAATTTTCAGAACTGTATTTTTAAGTTATTGCGTGTACAAGGCCCTCCAAAGTAAACGATAAACTTCAGGAAATCAACAATCAGCCACTGTTCTACGCATTGTTCACCTTCAAAGAATTTGCGTCGCAAGCAATTCGTGAAATTTTGAAGGCGGCACAGCATTAAAAAAACGCAGCTCAAGTCGTCAGGAACCGAATTTTGCGTGAATTTCGTTTTGCCATCTTTCTAAATTTTGAGCTGTTGTTGATGAAGTTTGTTAATCAGTTCAACGGGATCAATCACCTACATCTCTGTATTTTTTGCAATTATGTTTTGTTCCGCTTAATCTGTTTAGTTGTTCACTAGATTTTTTTCGTTGAATAGACTTAAAACTTGTGATTGCTGATGTACCTCTTTGCGAAACAAAAGCTTAAAAACTTTTCGCGATAACATACATTTCCAATTTCGCTTTTTTACAGATGAATGGGTTAATGGTTAACGAGTAACATTAAAAAAACAAATATCTGCGATCTCGTTTTGAAAATGGTATGGTGCAACTCATCTTTTATCAGAGAAGAGGTATTGACCGACTGCGAACAGAAAAAAAATACTTCTGGAGATTGTGAAGAGTTTTGCCAGCAAATACAATGTATGATGAAGAGCTATCCAGGATCTGTAGTTTTGGCCGTTTTAAGCTCGTACTTGCTGGGGGTGGTTATTGCTTACGAATGGCAGCGTCGAAACGAACGGGTTCGTTGTGCGAACCGTTTGTATTTACTGTCTATCTTATGCTGCTTTGCTGTTTCCTGTGATGCTTTGCTTGTGAAGTTCATCAACGAATGGAATTGCACACCTCTCCACGTAACAGGCGCTGCTATGTACACCCTGAGCAATATCTTTGTCTTCACCGCAATATGGATTAGGCAGACGAAATTTTACAGCGATCCTCTGTTGATCGGGTCTTCCTATAGGGTTTACCGAGCCTTCAACGTAGCAGTGATTGTTGGGATGTTGATTTCCACCATTGCATCTGTGTCATTGTTTCAAGTTAGCTACCACTTGAATAGCAAGAAGTTTGTTTGTGTGGTTGTTTGGTCTGAGGGCGCGTTGTTTAACTTAGCACTAGCATCAACAGTCAGTGCATTTGTCATAAACACTTTGTTTCACATACTGCTGCTGGGACTAACTGTTTACCCCTTGATCAATCAAGAACAGAACAGCGCTCTGAAACTTTGCTGTCCCCTTCCTCAGGTGATCAAAACAAACAAGCTCCGAAAAGATACAAAACTCTTAGCAAAAAGACTCGCAGTCTGCACAGCTGCCTTTTGTCTGGAATCACTCGCCGACACTGCTCTGCTAAATCTGTCCATGAGAGGGAGCATTTGCATTTATTGGACTGCATTATGCCAGTGGCACGTGTTGGTAACCAACACAACGTTGATATGTTCGTTTTCCGGCGGTTGGAAAAGGTTACTAATTAGGAAGCGATCGTTTAATCATGACGAGCTTGCAACGTCCGCAAACGCTTTTGTAACGGCTGGTTGACGCCCCCGACAATAAAAATGTAATATTTTCCAAAGTCAGACTTTCGTGTTGGCAAAGTGAGTGCGAACGCTGAAAAAGCTTGCAAGACAACTTACGGTTTAGCTGAAATGTTTGAAAAGTCATGAAAACGGAAAACACATGCACCACCAAACTTTTTTTGACAAAGCGCCAGATAGAGACGAGAATTGACGCTGGCCGGATATCCTGTTCTTTCAATACAATGCAGTCACTCAAATCGAATGGGGAAAAGAAATAATGCACGGCGTTCTGCGCAATTTTTGCGGAATATTGTCCGGTTTTCTGAAGTCTGGATTAACGTCTCACTGTATATTTGCATTTTAGCTCATCTGTACCACAGAAAGTGTTCAGTCCGGCGTGCCTTGATTTGGTGACCTCTCATTTAAGGGATTCGTAAAATAGTTCAAGTCTTCACGCGGGACTGTTATGCTTAAATTTGTATTGTTCAACAATTTATATTGTCTAGAATTCAGAACCGACTTCGAAAAAGGCAGATATTTTAAAAATTCTTCACTGTGTTGCACGTTCGTGTGGTATCATTGGTAAACCTCTCCAGTATGCTCACGTATATAGAACTTGATGCACTTTTAAATCATTCTTTTAACCGATTTGCGATTTGTGATTGAAAAACTTCGACTTGACTAAAAATCTAGGATTCCGTCCATTTTGTGTTGTACTTTTACAAACTGTTGCAGTGGTGTAGGAGCTGGTGGTGCAAACGCACACCCAAAAGTTTTGATTTGTCGAAAATCCGGGCAAAATCCCCGAAAATTTAAGCAAAATCCCTGAACATTTGGACACAGATGATGCGTTGATACCTCTGTTCGGTTTGTGTGATCAATGAGGTTGCAGACTGATTAAAAACGTGGTAGTGTCTATTTTGCCGCCAGCAGCAAAAGCTCTGTTGGGACTATTTTGCCATTGGAATCGTATCCCACTTTGTCCACATATTAATCTGAGTTTGTGACACAGCACGGTGAGCGTAGTCGAGTGGAGTGTCTAAGCCTGCTGTGCAATGGTCGTCAGTTTGGACCTCACCCTTATTGCTTTGGGTTTGCTAGTAGAAATGACACCTTTGATTGGACCGCTTTTTATGCACTTTTTAAAATGTTTCAGGTTTAGGTTTAGGGTTTTAGGTCACGTGATAAAGACAATATTCTAATCCACGCATATTGTCCTTGTCACATGACCAATTCAACCAGACTTCTCCTTAATGGCAAAATAGCTCCAGCAGTGCTTTTGCCTCTGATAACAAAATAGACACTGCCTAAAACGTCTAAATACAAACGTTTGACCCAAAAAATGGTTTTCATGTTTTTTAGTGAGAATTCGATGCACAAAAATTTTTCGGGCACGTTGGTAGAAAATCGGGCAAAAATGTTTCTCAACCCCAAACTTTTACCCACTCCTACACCCATAAACTGTTGTGCTGTTGCTTTTACAGAACTATACTGAAGAACAGAACTGCTTCATCCTTTGAAAATGTCAATAAACACACCTTCAACATGCGAAATGAAATTTCGAACATCTACGAAATACAATAGAGTACGTTCCAAAGTTGACGAGTGGCTGACAAAGTTCAAACTAAGCAGTTTTTACCCACAGGGGAAAATGATGACGTTGCATGAAACGGTCTCTTCACGGTTTGCGTGTGTTTACTTTCAAACTGAAATGCCTTTGTTTGAACAAAACCAAAATCAGGTAAGATAATTAAATGAAACTTTTAAAACAGGAGATACATCTATCGCAAAGCTATCGAAAATGTTTTTTTCAATACTTCACAGTAAATCGCTGGTGTTGTTGCCGACAGATTGACAGCACACAAGGATTTGACAGCACACAAGGATTTGACAGCACACAAGGATTTGACAGCACACAAGGATTTGACAGCACACAAGGGTTTGACAGCACACAAGGGTTTGACAGCACACAAGGATTTGACAGCACACAAGGATTTGACAGCACACAAGGGTTTGACAGCACACAAGGGTTTGACAGCACACAAGGGTTTGACAGCACACAAGGGTTTGACAGCACACAAGGATTTGACAGCACACAAGGATTTGACAGCACACAAGGATTTGACAGCACACAAGGATTTGACAGCACACAAGGGTTTGACAACACACAAGGGTTTGACAGCACACAAGGATTTGACAGCACACAAGGATTTGACAGCACACAAGGATTTGACAGCACACAAGGGTTTGACAGCACACAAGGGTTTGACAGCACACAAGGATTTGACAGCACACAAGGATTCCATCAATTTTTTGTTTTTTACTGAGCAGCGTCATTGCTTTTGTGTCAAACTGTTCGATTAAAAAAATGTGCTTGATGAAAATGGTATGATAAACACAAACGAGAGTAATGTGAATGTACGTGCATTGTTAGGGCTGCAACCAGCTGATCTTCTCGGGTGGGAAAAACCGAGTGTAACCTGTTGTTTTACCCAACAACTAAAACGTTTTCGGAAATTTCAAAAAGTTTTTGAAAATTTCGAGGTTGTCCCCCCACCTGGTTGCGGGCCTGTGTATTGTACCAAGGAAAATAAAACTTGAAAAAAATTTAAATAAAAAAAGGGCAAAATTTGGTCGAACAGCTGAAAAACATGTGAATTTATGTAAAATGTATTAAAAAACAAACTTGAATCGGATAAAAGTTTCTTAAAAGATTCTCATTTGTTGGAGTCTATTTTTCCAAAAAGGTCCAAATGCACGCTGTAGGGAATTTAAAAGCAACCAGTGGCGCAGCCAGCCCAAAATTTTGGGAGGGGCTAAATATTTTGATTTTTAGTGAACAACAGTATTTTTTTAGGACACCGCCTTTCAAAGCACAAAACGACAAGATATGCTAGAAATTCGGGGGCATGGCCCCCTTGGATACGCCTATGAAAGCAACGAAAATTACAAGCACGCACATCTTTATCTATTTCTCTTGCAATTAAATGCAGCGTTAAAACGCGAATTTCGTTTCATTCACAAAATCCTTTGTTAGTTGCATTTCGCATTTTCGGAATTCTCTTTTGCTTCACCATATAGCTGTTCTACTGGTTCTATAGTTATACCAATTTACCCTATTTGCATCGAACAGGACAATGCATCCTTTAGTGCTGTTCTCGTGTTTACCCAAAGTTCATATCCTTAACCATGGGCGTCGGAAATGGGGCAGGGAAGGCCGTGGTCCCTCTGGATTTTGAAAGCCTCAGCAGAAAAGGCTGTTTTCTTAGCTTCGAGCGGGAAAAAACAAGTTTCACCACTTTTGGCCGCCCTCCCGAAAAATTTTGGAAAATCCTCTGGTGGCCCCCCTGGAAAAATTCTTCCGACGCCCATGTTCTTAATCTGAATTATTTGCGAGAGCAACTCCAAATAGTAGCCACTTAATTAGAAAACAGCTATACAACTTTTAAAAATTAGCTCCCCTTGTGGCTTTGATTTCGCGCTTCACTTGTCTGGTTTGTTGAACAAAAATCCTCTTGTGCATAAACATACAATCCTGTAATTGTGCAGAAATTTTGCTTAGAGATGGGGTCTGCAAATAATGCTAACTAAACCCATGGCAAGTGTGGGAATGAGGTTAATTGTAGTTTTCACTGACCCCTGCGTCAATTTTTCAAAACCCAGAAGTGTTAGTGATGTTGGTGCAGTGGCGTAACTAGAGGTTTGAGCCAGAGGGGAAAAACGTAGCTCAAAGGGGCCCACTAGGCAACACTCACAAAAACGTCTAAAAAGGATAGTGAATCCGGATGTTGTGGATGTCCACACAAGCTAAAAAATAGAAAACACCCCGAAAAACCCAAAAAAAAAACAACCTACTGAAAACCAAAAGAATACTAAATATCATAATGTCAGCTGAAGGGCCCAGTTGTTACATTTAGATTGCCAGGGGGGCTCGCCCCCGGCAGTTACGCCACTGTATTGGTGTAGACCAGTGGTTCTTAACCTGGGGTAGATTTATCCCTGGGAGTCAATTCCACCTTCCAAGGGGGTAAATTTACTGAACCATAAATTGCAGACAATCTAAATTTTTATAAATCATTCTAAACTGTAAGAGTTTATTCACTGTGTATTTTCAATAAATGGAGCTACCATTGAGTGTATTGGGGGTAAAATCTGGTAATCTTGTTTGATAAAAGAGTAAAATATGTAAAAAAGGTTAAGAACCACTGGTGTAGACGAAAAGTAGGCCTATCTGTGGTTCGGCAAAATTATAAAATGTTAGATTTTTGCAGGAAACAATTTTTTTAGACACGTTGTTCATCGAAGTATTTCAAAAAAGTCTTGAACATTGACACCAGATCAAACTGCAGCTGTTGTCACATTTTTATCTTTCCCTTTTAAAGGACTTAGTTCCAGATGAATGTTATGACTAGGGCCATTTTTATGACCTAAAAATCTTGAAATTATGACTTTATTTTTCAGAAAATATGACTTTATATGACCAAAAAAATGACGGAGCTATAACATACAACCACTGTAAAAAAAGCATTACCAGCGAAAATAAGCATAAGAAATGGTAGCTCCATTGTTGTTTTAAGCACCACTAAAATACACAGCTCAGAACATAAGCAAAACATATATTTGGTTTTTACCAGAATGAATAAATGCATCGACATTGGTTTATTTCTTTGGAGCAGCAAGAACATCTATTTTTAGGCAGTACATTACATTTCATCCAAATAACTTGTTTACCTACGTCTTTGCCAACACCCGCAGAGTGCACAAGTGGGTTCAATTTGCAGGATGCAGCTTAGACCTAGGGATATAGCAGTGTTACTTGATATTTTCAGTTTGTGTTGATGGTTTCGTTATTGAATTAGGTTGAAAATACGCAAAATATTACTTTATGACGTAACATGGAAAATATGACTTTTTATGACTTTATACCTTTTGTTATAGACTTCGCAGGGGTGTGATGTTTGAAGCACAGAAAAAAATAAGACTTTTATTACTTTAAATGTCCCAAGTTATGACGGTTTGATGTCTTGTCAAATGTAAACGACTTGCGTAACAAATATAGCGAAATATTTTCGCAACGCTGATGAGACATTCGGTCAGGTGCTACCATTGCAGAATGCTTACTAAGGATTTGAGTATGTCGAGGATAATTTACTCTACGACAGAATGATCATCATAACCATGGACGTCGGAAGTATTTTTTCCAGGGAGTGGCAAACAGTGGATTTTCCAGGGGTAGCCAAAACATTTTTGTCAGGGGAGGGCCAAAAGTAGCGGAATTTCATTTTACCCACTCGCAACTAAGAAAACAATCTTTTTCGCTAAAAAATCGATGGGAAAATATCAAATATTAAAATTCAGGGAGGCCTTAGCCCCCCTTTCCAACGACCATGATCATAACTAACAGGTTTCTGAGCGGCCAAGTTGTTCAACAGAATGCTGCAAGATGATGCCACAGAATGTAATAGGTAAGGTTATCAAAGTCGTTGCCAAGTTGGGCAGGTCACCGCTGCGGTTTCATTGCGTGGGACACAAAATTCAATCCAGCGGAAGTAACGAATCAGTTTTGATGACTTCCGGTAACATCCTGTTAAGCAACGTTATAAATCTTTTCGGAGACTGCAAGCATTGCCAAGTGAGCTTGAGCGTTTGTTCATAGATCATTTTGCAACTTAAAATATCGGCAAGCGCACCATCAACTACACAAACATGAGAGACTTTTCAGGTGCCTTTTCCATATTATAAGCGAAGTGCGTTTTATTATATTATAAAGAAAGTGCGTTTATAAAGCAAAATGCATTTGCTTCAAGTTCATAGCAGCTACTTTACAAATTTCTTATTACAAAAAGGATTAAGGCAAATGTGCTCTTCATACTCTGATGCTAACACGTTTGGATCAGGGGGTGACTGGGAAGATCGCCCCCTAAACCCTACGAAAGTAATTTTATTCGCCATAATTTTGTATAATTCGGAAAACAACATTCGCGATATAAGGCCATTTTGTCGTCCATTATTTTGTCACAGCAGCGTTATGAACTTAAAAGTATGCTTCATCTCTCTTACGGTAGCGAAGCAGTTATAAGTCTTGTCTACCAAATGTTGCTGAAATCGCACTCCCTAACCTAACTGTCTAGATCCGTCCCTGGATGCTGGCAAGTTGATTGACTTTCTTCAAACGCTGCCAATTTCACAAGATTTGTCATCTCACGCAGGAACGCCTCGGACTCGGCAGCGATTGTCCAAACTGCGGTGAGCAGCAGGGTCCCAGCCAGCTGAAATTTTCGGGGGAGAAAAATGATTGTACCTTGTGGTTGCACCTAGCAACTGAAAAACGTATTGCCGCTTTAAAATAATTTTGAAAGTTTTTTAAAGCACCAATCGGCTTTCAATTATCTTCTTGTGCAGCTTTTGTGCTTAGTAGCAAGTTTTTATAGACATCAATTGAGTTGAAAAGTATTTTACATCTTGGCTTACCGAATTGCTTACATTCAATCGAAAAACATCACTTCATGAAGCACACCAACCAGCACCAAAAACAGTGGCAATATTTACGAAAAAACCAGAACACCACATTCAGCTGCACTATAACTCCGAACTAGAAAAAAAATATTAGCGACCATAGCGCTTCCCGACAAACTTATTTCTTTTATCAAATTCACACAACTATAAATAGTACTGAAAGATTCGTCACTAAATTAATTACAAAATAAATGCAACCGTCAAGCAAAGATACTAAGTCCGACAACTGCAAAAAACAAACTTGCAATCATTAATCACATATCTGACAATTAGTGTAATTGATTTTTAATTTTCAATCTTTACAAAAGCCAAACATGTAAAAAGTGAATAAATGTAACTAGTAAAACACCACCCGACAAATTTTGCTTTAAATTCAGTGAAAACAAATGGCTGTCAGCCTCATGCTAAATGTCTCGCAAAACATTTGAAACCTTCACCAAAACAATTTACATCAGGGGTTCCCAACCGGGGGTACTCGTACCCCCAAGGCGTACGAGATTGAACATCAAGGGGTACGAAGATCCTTGGGTCACAGAGCAGCTTATATATCTCTTATAGAGCAATATATATCTCAAAATTTTTTTGGGGGTACTAAAAATGCTCTGACCTGACAAAGGGGTACGAGCAGCAAAAAAGGTTGGGAACCCCTGATTTACATGCTTTTGTGCGCCGCTTAGCACCCCCATCCGATTTTTTTTTCTGTTAGCCGTTTGCCTCAAAATCTGAAGTTAGAATGTCTTCGTTTCTCTCCCTCTGCTGGATCCCTGTATGGCGATGAGTGATTGAAGTTATAGTTAGGGTGTTGTTATATAATGCGCTTTAACTAACCATTTTTGTAATCTTGTGTTATTCGATTACCCTTGTGATATGGACCATGAGTCTGCGGCAAATACATAAATACAAAAATAAAAAATACTGATTTGAAATCTCCAAGGTCAGTAGCTGAACACCTGTTTATGAACAGTGAATGTTACTTTAACCATATGCTGAGACAAAACTCTTAACTATGACTGTGCTAACCGAAGTCATTAACGTAAACAAAAGGAAAGCCTATCAACACGTTTAACAAGATGAACAAAGAACATTAAACGTAACTTACTATTCTTTGGACAAAATGAATGCGGTGTAGCTGAAAAACAATTTAGTGTTACCTTTAGGTTACAGCTATCAGGGCAAACTGTCAGTATTGTTCAGGATAGCTACAAAATGGGAGCAGACTCAGAGGTTGGCCGATCCAAGTGGTGTCTTCACTACAAATCTTCATAATGCAGATAAAATTTCTATTATTGTACATATACTTCTAACATTTCAAATGCTATCACTATGGGTCATTTTAGCACATAGTTACGTCTTCATAGTCTGTGCTGTTCACCATTATTTTTGTCGTAGGCCTATGTCTTGGGGCTTTCCCTCATTATTAATCCTGCATTTTCGCGGTTGCTGCGTGGTCTTCTACATTCCCGAACTACTAATTGTCGCTCATATATTTTGCATATGCACTAACACTATCATTATGGGCAGAGCCCTAGGAAGAGCCCCCCGTAATTCCCAGCCGGGGTGGCCCCGGGCAAATAGGGGGCCCTAAAACTGACTGAGTACCTTTGTTATGGCATTTAGAGACACCAGAAATGAACTCACCAAGAACTGATTTCACACATTTCCCCTTTTAATATTCATATGTATTTAATACATCAAAGCAATTTATCTTCACACGACCCATAACTTCTTAAAGCCAACCATTGCGAAATGCATTGTGTATAGCTTCGTTGTCAGCATTTGCCTTGGTACGCTGGCTGTTGTGCAGGTAACGCTTGCTAAATCCACGTTGATTGCAAGCATATTCAGTATAGCCTAGTACAAAATTACTCAGGAAAATTAAGTTGTAGACTAGTCAGTAGCTAGAGCTTTTAGCCAGGGTGGGAAATGTAGCTGAAAGAGGCCCACTGGCCACCGTAGGCGTAGGGGGTCCTGGCCAGCATTCAGAAAAGAGTTTAGGAATGAAAGTGTATCCGGATGTGGATTTTATACTAAAACCCGAAATCACCGGAAAATAACAGTACAAAAACTTCCGAAAAACGCAAAAAAGCAACAACGTACTGAAAACCAAAAAAGTACTGAATACCGAATTATAAACTAAATCCGGGTTCAGTTTTTGAATTTGTCTTGTCAGGTGGGAGGTTCGCACCCTTGAAGCCCCGTCAGTCCCAGCACTGTTGTAGACCTGTGTTGTATCCTTTCACTGTACAAGAATAGAATAACCCGTATGCAGTCATATATTCGTAGCCCGCGCCTTCAGTCAATTCCATTCTGTTTGACCCAAACATTACTACAGTAATTTTAATAGCCCCTTTAAAAATTTTGGTTCGCTGCAGGACAGATGTTAGTGTTGACCCCGGATCCGGATCCTGCTCCGAATAGAACTTACAATTTTGACTCTGACACCTTCTTCGGCGTAAAATGCATTCTCCAGCAGGAGTCCACTCCGGCATTCCTGCTCCGTTATCATTTCTGGTCGAAGGGTCTGAAATACGAAAAAGTGTTTCTCTTCAACAAAACGTTCGACGAGAAAAATCAGCGGCAAATGCTTGTCTTTGGTTATCGCAAAAAATTCGTGTCGATGGCGACACAACTGCCATAGAACCAAAACAGAATATTGCGTGGAGAGGTAATTGCCTTTACTTCAATACTTGAAGGTTTCGTTTTGTCTTCACCAGGGGTGTAGTGGGGTGGGAACGGCGTTCGCATACCTTTTTTTGGTGTGGGAACGCGTTCCCACACCTTTTTACACTAATAACGTCACTTGAAGATTTAGATTTTTCATTTCAACTTCTACGTGTTCCCACACAGAAATGAATAAATGACAAGTTTTCTCGTGCATAGCACCGTAGCACCACAGCAGGGGTCATCAACGTGGTGCCCGCGGGCACTAGGTCGCCCGCAAGGACCAAGTAGATCACCCGCGGACAGTGGCGTGCAGAAGAGAGGGCGAACGGGGCGACGGCCCCGGGCATCCAAGGCAGGGGGGCATGCAAAGAGTGAAATTACAAAATTTAAAGCTGTAACTAGATGAACTTTCATTGTAAGGCTACTTACACATGCTGCATGGATTTAATTTTTCAAAAGTTGTTTTGTTGTCAACACTAATTTTTGCGTATTCAAATGCCAGTAATTCTAAGCTTCTTCAATACCAGGGACCTATATTCTAGGTGTGCGGCGCAAACCAAATCAAACTGATAGTGATGTGGCTTATTCCAGATCGTGCGATCAAGTGAAAATAGCAAAAAATGATTGAAAGATAATTATGGTTGAGAAAATCCGGGTTTAAAAAAAACAACAACCCACCTGTTTTTTTTAATCTGTTTTTTTTAAACAACCCACATGTTTTTTCAAATCTGGGTTTTTTGGGTTTTTTGAAAAGAAATAGGTTTTTGTTCTTTAAAAAAAAACACCACAACCACTTTCTGAATTGTTTTTATTACATCATGCAATATCGCCATTTTCCGAATTACGCAATAATAACTTGTTATACCTATTATGAAATTCAAATTTGAGGCTAACGAAATGCACCCATCTTTCTTTTCCCAAAGTGTTGTTGATCAGTTCACTCCAAAGTGGTAAGGCTTGGCAACCAGGCACAGAGCAAACCGAGAAAAGCCGCTCCAACACAAACTCTGCAGTTTCACGTCAAGTTTGTGTACATGCGCTGCTAGTTCAGCATCTATATAGTGTGCTTTTTCAACATTTGGTATGGTCCAACGTCAGAAATAGAGGAGGCAGAATTGATTAAAATATAGGGATTTTACAGAGCTGAAGAAGATAGCCAGTAGAATTTACTCAAACTATTCGAAATATTCTTCTCTTTTATTCAAGTCCATCAAATTTCGTTGCTGTTGGTTTTGTTTCATTTAAAAAAATGTACAGTTAACTGTATGTGTGTGCTGCTTCTTTTACTTTTTAAGTCATAGTACATTTTTCAAAGGAAAAGAGTGGGCTGTTTGGTGGGTTTTATTAATTTTTTCAAGTGGGCTTTTTCAAAAAAACGAGTGCTTTTTATGATTCGATCCATTTGCATCAACCCTAAAGATAATTATGGACATTTAATTAATTTTCTGAGCCAATTCCAAAGCCGCCCTATTTCGACGTGTTTGATTTAACTAATTTTATGATGAATCACTAGTTCACCGTTCCGTTTTTGGTGCTAATATAGTTGCACACCTGTGCTTGTAATATGTGCTTCAATTCGAGCTAATTGGCAGTTCAGGCGGATTGATAATAACGGCTCACACAAGCCCGTATCTGTTCTCTCCCCTTAGTGATTGTACATATGACAGCCACATAATAAAAAACGAAAATTTTTCTTGCGTACTTACTGCGCATTCTCAATTCTTGTGTAGTTTACATGCTCCAAACTGTCAGTTCTGGGTGTCCGTCATCCCAGCCGCATACCTTCTGATCGACTGCTATTCGACGAGATGTTCGCGCAACCTTGTATTTTTACAGTTGTTAACTGCGCTGACGTAGAACTGAGCGTGTTCTACTCCCCTGTTTTAACGCGTTACCGGATGTATTTGCAGTTATGAACGGCTCTGTGTTAGGAGACCGGTGATAATTTATGTTCATTACAATGACACATTGTAGCCTGCAAAAACGAGTTAAGAGTGCGTGTTGAATAAAATACACAGGAACGCTAGAGAATGGAGGCATTATTATTTTTGAGGTCAACATTGTTGATGAACAGAAACAAACACAATTGGTAACGATTTTTTTGTTTTTTGTAAGTTTCCATGGCCCTCAACCCTTCTACTGCTCACCTGCCCTACCGCTGCTCCGGCGTCCCTGAAGATGCATGTTGTGTCAACAAACTTCGCTAAAACGTTGGTTTGCAAACGTGACTATGACGTCATATTGTTACGTCACAAACAGCGTCTATTCAGTAACAATGACCACCATACGCCACTGCTCAATTATAGAACTTGGAGGGGGCTTCCACTCAAGCAGTCGCCCCGGGCATCACCAGACCTCTGCACGCCACTGCATGCGGGCCTGTTCTAAAAATAACTTTAGCATGATCAATGTCTTCACATTAACTAATATCAATACTGAAATAATTGGTAAATTGAGCATAATTTATATTTCAGAAGTGTATATCAAACTAGTAGCCCTTCGCATTAATCGATACCAAAGAAGGAGCTCGCAGTTTCAAAAAGGCTGGTGACCCCTGCACTACAGTGAAACAGGAATATCCAGTGTGGAAATTATTGTAGGCGAATGCTCGCTTTATTCCAACTATTTCGTGCAGTCTTCCTTTTCATTTCGTGCGGGAACGCCGCTCCCACACCTCTTTTTCAGCACTACACCCCTGGTCTTCACTGCATAAACATTTGTTCTCTTCCGCATTCTCAAATAATGTACTCCAAAACTAGGGATGCCAGAGCACGGGAGTTTCGTAAAGACTTTGTCTCGTGTCTTTAAACAGAAGGGTTCGTATAGTGGCCTTTTTATGAAGAGAACAATCACTTTTCTAATGTTCTCACTAAAAACAATTTTATTCCACCATGGCATGCACCTACCAAGTTCAAAGTGGCAAACTGTCACTTTTCCAGCTGACTGATATGCAGATCATGTAAACACGACAATCTTTTGCAACGTGCTCGGATTTCTTTACTGAATACCTAAAAGCCTAAACTGGTCAACAAACAGTTTTTATATTTACGTCAGACTCATGGTCCATATCACAAGGGTACTCGAATGATACAATAACACAAAAATGAGTCATAGCGCAGGACAGAGAAAGTGTTAATTGATAAGCACAAACAACACCGGGAGGTGACAAACACTGAAACAACACACCAGCTATAACTGCATTCACTCATCATCAAATAGTAGCAGTGTGAAGAAAATTGAAGCAGTGTGAAGAAAATTGAAGACATGTAACATCAGGTTGTGAAGTAAATGGCTAAAATTGTCAGATGGGGATGCTCACAGAAACATCTAAATTGTTTTGATCAAGGTTTCAAATGATTTTGCAAGTCATTTCAAAAAAAACAAAAATCGTGAGGCACAACCAACCATGCAGAAGGTTTAGATTACCACGCATAGGCAATGTTGGAGAAAATATGCACCAAGACAACACACCAGCAAATACCGCAATTGGTCACCGTCATACAAGAGCATTAAATAATGGAGGAAAAACGAAGATTTCTAAAAAGCACCATGGCATGCACCAACCAAATTTTGAGCTTGCAACTTCCAATTAGGAAAGTGTCAATGAACTCTTTCATTGCATGTTCGTTCACGATGTAAACCTTGGTGAAAATGAAACCTTGAAGATTTTGATCGATGTTGGGAACCGGACCATCAATTTTCTCTGCTGCTGACTTGAGAGCAGGCCCATACAACCAATAAATACAAATGTGTATCAACACACCGCCCTTATCTAATGCGTTAAGTCAGGAGTGTTGCGCCGCCAGCACACTACCAAGCATTATGACAAAGCTGTGGTATTGTGTAGTGGCACACCACGAAGGTCAGACATTGCGACAAAACAAGAACGCTCGCTTGCCACATCTAAAGGCAGGACTGCGGAGCGCCGGAGCTGGGCATTTTGCCAGGAACGAGTTAGATCAAAATTTAAAGGTAGCCAGAGCTCAGTATAAATCTATGAGCTGGAGCTGTGGCTATTTGAGAGGTAGCTCCGGCTTCGGGTCCCTTTCTATGTAACAAACGTTATGCCAAATTTAGTGAAAGCTGGTATTACTTTTCCGAAAACAGTGTTCTTTACAGCACAGGTAAGTGCGATTGTCACAAGTTACGACACCAGACTGCAACAATGGATCGGCGAGTCTTTGATATTTCCGTCGTTGAATCATCGCTATGACTGTGGTATCGTTCCTGGACCGGCGTGATGTCACTTGTAGATGTAACAGAAACGTTGTAAAGTACCACAACATCTTAGTTTCTAGTCACAATGATCAAACCGGATCTGTAGCAGTGTAGCGATCTAGAAAAAACTACGGTAAGCTATAAATCAGTAGGTATATGACAGGGGTGGCCAAACTGCGGATCGAGAGTCGCATGCGGCTCTTTGAGCTTTGCGAAAAATTATATATTTGTTCTTTATTTTTTATTTCTATTGCAAACTGAAGAAATATTGTAAAATGGTGCTTTGGTAGCTAGCGCAGGAGCGTTAGATGGCGCCCAGGGCAAGAAACAAGTTTGGCACCCCCATGTTCGAACCTGAGGTCTTTCAGAAGCAAATGTGCTGTTGAAGAAAGTACTTGTGACATTGTTGTGACTTTTCGGCGCCCCCCATAGTCATTCGGCGTTCCCATAGTGATTCGGCGCCCGAGGAATTGTGCCCCCTTGCCCCCCCTCGTTACGCCTCTGAGCTAGCGCGCCGTACAGTATTACGTTTTCAATTCGTTCCAAGAAGAATTATGATGCAACAGAAGCGTAGATTGCAACTAAATTCGTGTTTTTAGATATTATGTTGCGACTCTTTGTAACTTTGGTTTTACGATATGCGGCTGTGAAGTATAGCCTACTTCAACTCCCTTACAGCAGTTAACCCGTAATGAGACTTGACTACTAAATATTACTGACAATTTCAGTCCCCTTTAACCTTACTGACTGGATCCGCCCCTGGTTAGCAGAGTGTGTGATGCAGATAAGATATCATTGCAGCCCTAAGCGTGAAATGACCAGCATGACATTGTAAAGTAGGACTTTTTATTATAAACCGTTAGGTTTATTAGCAAGGTTTACTAGATCACTGAAAAGTTTGCTAGGAACCATTACGTTTACTAGCATAGCCCGAAAGGTAAGTTATACCTACGTGGTAGCATACTAGCATTGCTTGGCACAGCAGTACATTTTCAGGAGGGTATAAAAACGTAATGTAAACAAATGCGAACTTTTTGAAGTAATCGTTTGTGGAAACAAATTTTATGTTTTCAGCACGTTAACCAGTTTTATTTTCTCCTTAGCCTTGCAGGTTGGATTGTTCTTTACTTTGCCATTCATCGCTGCTTAAATTGAATGCAAATGGTATCAAATCAGAAGTTTTCAGCTATTTTAAGAAAGTCAGAGGTGAATTTCTTGCTGGAAGCCATACTATTTCTTCAAAGAAACGGCTTTCATACACTTCTTGTTATTTGTGTTCATGCAAATGTGTGCATGTTAGAAACAACATATGACAGAAAAAATCGACTACGTGTTTTGCGCTCTTGGAATGATTTGCCTGGGCAGATCTCTAGCTGGAATCGCCAAGATTGCAACAGACAAAGCATGCAGCGAGTGCAAAACACTGGATGACTGGACCTGGACTGTGTCAAGATACTCGGCCAAGTATCTACAGTAGTTTTCCAAACTGACGTTTTCTTGATTCCGTCGTCCTCAGACATTGACAGCAAAACCAGTAACTACTTTTCCAGAATTTGTTTAGGCTATTTCTGCTAGTAACTGCTTGCTGAATCGTCTGAACTTGTGATTGTTGTTTTTCGCTGGTTTTCTCATGGTAAGAGCACTGATTGCAAAAAACTACCAGATTAACTTACTCAAATAAGTGTGACATATTTTTTTGGTTTTGTTTACTAGATATATTTCATTTTCAATTCAACTTTAGGCACACCAAGACAATTGAAAATATTAACGTGCATAAACGAACAGAAACCGGAACTTGAGCCGGAGCCATGTTATGAAAAAAAAAGCTCCGGAGCCGGAGCTACGCTCATGAAAACCAAGAGCTCTGTAGCCGGAGCCATGTTAATGACAAGGAAAATCTTTCTTCTACTAAAACGATATCGATCAACTGATACTGGCTAGAGCAACAAAACTCGTGTAAAGAATTACGTATCTCAATGCATATCCACAATGCGAGGATTAGTGATAAGATATCCATGGGCAGGGGCCAGGCCCGTAGCCAAGGGGGTAGAAGCCCCCCTAAAAAATTTTTCGCCCCCCCTGAAAAAATGTGTTGAACGTAGTTTGAAACTATTGGACACAGTTCAAAAAATTTGAGCCCCTCTCGGAAAACCCTTCGCCCCTCCTGGTGTCCCAAGCTGGTTACGGGCCTGGCAGGGGCGTACCGAGGCGGGGGCACAATGTCCCGAGCAACAAATCACTGGGGGCGTTGAAAAGTCCTTACAATGTCGCAGGTACTTTCTTCAATACATTACATTTACTCCCAAAAGACCTTAGGTTCGAACATGGGGGCGCCGAACTTGTTTCTTGCCCCGGGCGACATCTAATCCCGTTACACCCCTTTTCATGGGCATCGGAAAGGGTGCCTAGGCCTACAAGCACATAGTTTGCATCACATTACGAACGTAACTTACATTCGTTCTGTTTTTTTACGTGCAGTGTCCTTTCATTAGTGCAGCGTTGCTTCAGGGCAGGTAGTCGTTGTGGTGTGTAGAATGCAGAGCCTACGCAAACCATTCCAGCGCCCTAGGCAAGATCCATTTTCAGCACCCCCTCGTAGCTTATGACATCATCCTGCTCTATCAACCGTGGCACGATCTGTTTCAACGTAAACAAACACATTCTCTTTGCTCTTTGTACATCTCAAATTTGCCGGTGCGTCCTAACAAAGGTCCGTTCCAGCACCTCTCCACCCAAAACACCCTCTTAAGGACGATTTTTTTACAGCAAACTAATTTATGCGATGCTTGTTGAGTTTATATGAAAACCAAATTCATAAATATATTATCAACACAAGTAGCAGGCGTCACAGCATTCGTGTAAACAAAAATTCTAGCATAGGCCTCGAAAAATGTATACAAACTGGTACCGTAACAATTAACGACGTTCTGCATGCACAACAAAGCTCTGACATTCTTGAAGGTCACCAATGTTGGTTATGTTGCGTACCAGCTGATATCTCTTTGTTACGTAAATTTAAGGTGGTACGTCCTATAATCTAATCCAGTGGATCCCAAAGTGGGCGGTGAGAAACTCTAGGGAGGCGGTGAAGCAGAAATGGGCGGTTGGGGGCGATAGGAGACCCAGTTAATAATTTCATTTCTGTTGTCTTACTAACTTTGAGTGACCAAATGTCATAAAAAACAGTATGATCAACAAACATGCATGTATGCATGTAATTTGTAAACAAAAACTTAGAGTTTTGGAAACAAAACAGAGGTAAAATGCTAGGAGATAAATTGATGAACTGCAGTTTCCATCACTAAAGGTAAGCTGCACAGTAAAACTGTTCTCCTCTATAATTAAATGATTATGATTGGAATTTT
>Ga0210059_1003723_pt1 | contig 24541 bp, 13 predicted proteins | sample Ectturendosymbi2_FD_188042 | JGI IMG/M metagenome (GOLD analysis project Ga0210059, IMG submission 188042) | Ecteinascidia turbinata endosymbiont from Florida, USA - Sample 2 (SPAdes) (version 2) | ecosystem: Host-associated > Tunicates > Ascidians > Unclassified | place: Key West, Florida...
CGAACGCTGCGAAAATCTTCAACATTTACCCCCAGAAGGGTGTGATCGCCCCCGGGTCTGATGCGGACATTGTGATATGGGACCCGAACGCAACAAGGTACTGTAGATCGTCATCTAGAAACAATATCGTATTTATTCATTCAAACTAAACTTCAAACGTTTAAAGCTGCGCAGCCGTTTCGATGTTTTGGATTATACACCGCATCGCAAGTAAACCTTCGTTGATAAAGTCCGTTCGAACTGGAGCCTCTGTCTTGACCATTGTCAGTTGCTTTCTTTCTGACCTCATTTAGTTCAGAACCAGCAGCGTATGCTGGAAGAGAGGATCGTTAAATATCGTTGCCGGCTATTTGCGTAGAGCAGTGGTTCTCAAACTTTTTGAGATCGCGTTCCACCTGATGCTTTTTTAATGTTGGAGTGTACACCCCTGGTTTCAGAAGAACGTAATTTGCTCAAATGAACTTAAGATTAGTATAGCAAATAAACGAATTAGCAACATTGCCATAACACACGAACGAATTATAACACAGAAACGAATTAATAAAGCTTTTCGAATATGACAGGAAAGCTGCTCGCGTACCACCTGAAAAGCCCTCGCGTACCACAGTTTGAGAACCACTGGGCTAGATGAAATCGCGCAGAGGCTTCTTCACAATAACGATTTTCGCAACAATGATTATTATAAAAGTAATGACGGCTGTGGTTAAACGAGCTGCTGTTTGAAAAACTAACGCGTCAAATTGACAGTGTTTACTCTTCACTTAAACGTGAGCACTGCGCTTTCGGTTTGAGCTGTTTTTTTTTATCACGTCTCTACATCCAGGTACTGACAAGAAGAATCGCATGCCAACGCGATACAGCTCACCTAATGCTTAGAAACCGCGCTTGCCAAGGTGCAAGAAATGATGAGCACAAAAGAGAGTAGCTTTTTGGTAATATCCGTGGCTAAGTAGTATTTTCTCTGGAGCAGGGTCTATTTTGTACAACTGTATGGCCAATAGAAGCAAGTACTCCCAAAGTGGGAATAAGTAGCAATACAAGTAATTTGTGGCATATTTAAGGGGAGCACTGTTATAGACATGTAACCATGTTGAATGAATATATGACGCAGCAGATTTGGGTCAAAAATATGTCAGCTGATTTTCATACAGTCTTAACAAGATGATTTAGCGCCAAGAAATTGCTGCATAGCTGGATTATTATACGACTGATGTGCGAACAACTAGCGGAGTAGTATCAAGAGATCACCAGAAAGTTCTTCATTATCAGGAGAGATTAGGAGATCTCTGCAATTATCTAGCATCAAAGAATTGTAGCGAAGACAATGATTGGTCATTAGAGATCACGTCAAAGATCATATCCTGCTTTGTTGCCAACAAGAAACATAAGGCGCTGCACGACAAAAGCCAAACGAAGAAAAAAGAAGACGTACTCCACAAAGCTGAGCAACTAGTTGACAACAATCTAACATCAAAAATAAACAAGATGAATGACGGAAATCGCGAAGAGCTTTGAAAAAAGCAAATAACTACAATTTTCTGATTAACCAATTAAAAATGAACTAAAAACAATTGGTCACGTGATACACCACAAAATGCACAAGCACTGCGTACGAAAAAAATTTCTGCGTCTGTTGATGATGTAATATTGCACAGCGGACTGGACAAAGACCAAAACAGAACTGCATGTCACCGAACGACCGAAGATGTCAAAAAATGGAAACAAACTCACATAAAATTAATGCAGTCAGCGCTGTGCCATTGCGCTGATCAGGAAAGTCACTTGTATAGGAGCAGCGACCTCCCACACTCGTCACGTATTTGGTGGGCGCAACTATGAGGAAACGCAGTGAAATAACCACAATACTGTAACCTTGCAAGTCCGGATACCACCTGGCCAACTCACCCAAGACGCAAAACAGTCGTGTTGCCATGTCTCCGCTGTGCTACAGTAAACATGTTATAGCCGTTCAACCGTTGCAACATTCGTTTGCATTGGTGAGACGACATGCGCTTACCACCACGAAAAGTTGACCTCATGAGAGAGATCGAATGTAGGACATACGCTACTGTGCAGTGCAGTTCGTCATAAGCTACAAAACATGACAAATAGGCTGATAGCAATGAGTTGCGGTGGTATCGCGACCCGAATACGGCGCCACGTTGCGTGCAGGCTAACGTAAATTTGTTCAGCGGGATGACATAAAATCGCGCCACTACATGCTCAGCAGTGACTGGCAGGTAGTCCGAAAGTACACGAACAGACGACTTGCGCGTTTCGTGGCCAACCGTCCGTTTGACGGACTAAGACGCTCATGATTAGCGCCATTTTTATGACAAAAAAAACTTAATAATATGACTTTATTTTTCATAAAATATGACTTTATATGACCAAACAAAAATATTTCTTTTTTCAATGCCTTTCTGGTGCTTCCCTGTTGCTACATGTTGTTCAACAAAAAGGCGATTCGCGTACTTAACAATGCAACAGCACACTTGGCAATAGAGTTCCTCATTAGGTGTAGCTGTAAACTTCTCAAAAAATATTTTCTTTAATCGCTTTGATCTTTGTAGCACTGGACAATTTTACCTTCGGCATTGCGACATCTGTTTCTAACTTCGCGAAATGACAGTTAACAAACTCTTTCAGATCAGAAGTGGAACGAAATCTATCGTGTCACACAATGCTACATGATGTCATATACCATATGATTAAGTGCTCGCAAAAGTACGGCAGATTTGCTGATACGTTCGCTGTGCAGTGCCTTTACCACACTGTTTACGAAACATGTTGATAGAGTAAATTTACAATTAAATGTTGTAAATATTGAGGTTTCAGTTTGGGTTGATTAAATAAACAGAAGAATGCTCGCAGGGTGCCCAAGTGGGTTTAATTTGCAGGAAGCAGCTCAATTAGACCTATCGATATATATATGGTAGTTTCACCTGATATTTTGAGATTGTTTTAATGGTTTCCTTATTGAATTAGTTAGAATATATGCAAAATATGGCTTTATGACCTAACATGGAAACTATGACTTTATATGGCTTTATAACTTTTGTTATAGACTTAAAAGGGGTGCGATTTTTCTTTTAAAATTCGTTTCATAGTTTCCTGAAGCACAGAAAAAAATGACTCACACGACTTTAAATTGCCCTACTCATGATACTTCGAGAACAACAAGAGACACTTAAGCTGAGATGTTTTTTGTAACTCTGTGAACTATGTGCATACGAAGCATTCATATGCAGTCTCAGTACTCTTCCTACTTTGTTCAATAAATCTTGAGGCAGGTTACGGAAATTCTCTACAAACCTAATACGGTACCGTGGCTGGCAGACCAGCAATTCTCGTGGCACACGCTCACTTGTGGAGAAATTATTGGAAACCAGTTCACTATCTTTCAAATCAGTCGGTGTCACATACAGGTACCTGTACAAAAAAGACAATGCACAGACAGATACAAGGCAGCGTTTCCACATTATAGTTGCTTTTGATTGCAAAGTTTTCGACGATGATGCATCAAATACGGTAAAGCAAACGCGATCGCGCATGGAATGCATATGTAGTGCGTCAAACGCAAAGGCTCCAGCAAACCGTGTAAAAAGAAGAGAGGTGCTTCTCAGCCGACTAGAAATAGGGCAGAGCTCTAAAAAATCACAAACAGCACTATTACAACCTCACGCCCTCTATCTTTCGGAAACTGCAGCAAACTGTTCGGTCGAGGTCATCGCAATGACACGTAGCTTACTGATAAAAAGGCTATCAATGAACGCCGCAGATTTATAAAAACTGAATGGAAGTTTACATACGAAAGCAGCTGGCGCATGTTTGTTAATTGGTGATGTTGGCAATGGGACTGGCTATCTGAGACAGATCTACTCAAAATAGAGAAAACAAGAAACCGTGTTTGCAAAGCAGTTCTAAAATTACCGCTTGGTCTCCGTCCAGGAACAAGTAGGAATTGATTGACCTAAGCTGCATTTAACATCAAATCTATTCCGTCAAAAAGTCATTATTTGTCAATGTATCTGATGCAGTCGCTTACGTCAAGACGCAGTTCTACTGAGAACATTCACTAAGACAACAGACCTAGGGGATCTAAGATACCGGGTGGTAGTTCTCAGAGATATCTGCCAGTGATGGGAACAGAAATGAGCGGCGAAGCCAGGAATGCGATGTAATCTTAACCCCTGGTCTTTTTTCCAACAAAACAGACCGTTACAGACCGTATGGGTCAAGCGTAGCCACGACATTCGCCTGTGCCTTTTCCTGAGGCATTCTGGTTTTGACCAGTGGTCGAAATAAAGTTGGATCGATTTACGCGACAAATAGCACGATGTTCAGAGATTTACCAATCGTACGGTTTGCGCACATAATCCCCAGTGCATCCCGGTGAATTATTCTTAGAAACTCCTTTTCAGTCACTCGAAACTCGTAATAGTACTCCCATGAATTTAGGATTCAAGGTTATGGCGACAGGATTACAAAAAAGTTTCACTTCATTTCCCATCATCATGATTCACAAAAGACAATAATTCAAAAGCCTACGCAGAATGGGAGGTGGTCGTATTTATAGCTGGTATTGGGAAAAAAACGATCCTAACAACCTGGCTGATCGTTGTTGACTTACTGTGTCTTAAATCCAGGCAGACTGCACGAAACACCGGGATAAACCGTGTTTCTCATTGTTAGTATATATATCCAATCCTTAAAAAGAATGCATTGTGACAGACATCGTTGCTAATATTATTTCTTCGACGTAATACGTCAACAATCTTGCAGAGACGATTTTTAGCTGACAAGTACATGCTATAAAAATTATCCAAAGTTCACACAAAAATACGTGGTCATTTCATGTCAGCATTATTGTGATAACTGGTGTAGGAGTCGGGGGTGCAAGCTCACCCCCCAAGTTTTTGATGTGGTGAAAATTCGGAAAAAATACCTTAAATCCAGGCAAAACTGGTGGAAGTCTGCACAAAATCTCTGAAAACCTTATTAAATTCCCTGAAAATCTGAGCAAACTCCCTGAAAATGTAAGCAAAAATGGTGCTCAACATGGTTTGATTTGAAAAAAGTGGCGCCCAAAATCACACGAAGAGCTTTTTCTTGGAGATCACTTGTTTCGTTTTTTTTGGACAAGTTTGGGAGAATTCGGGCAAAAATCCTTAGCACTCCCAAAAATTTGGCTGCGCCTACACCTACGATTGTGATCACAACCTAGATTATGATACTAAGGTTTCAAATGGTTTGTCAAGTTCTCAAAAATTGTGCAGGCACAATGCCGCTTTTCACCGTAATTCCATATTAGGCAAACACCATTTTTTCAAGGACGGAAGCACTTGACAGGAAACGCTAGAACTTGATAAAAATCAAAATCCTGTGAGCATGACAAAAACTCTCAAACGGCAGCCACACAACTAATGTGCTGCAGAACAAATAACCCTAACAGTCCACGTAAATTCAATACAACAACAAGCATTGTGAATTGCAACAACTCACACCTCAAAACCTAACACACACACCTATCACAATTGCCAAGTTAATATCTGCTTTAAAAAATCTAAGGTTATTCCAGCTCTTTGAAAATTTCATTCAAGCAGCTTAGTATTTCAACTGTTGGGCACAAAAGCTTTTCAAGACGATAATTTTTGGATAAGCAGCATAAAAGAAAAACCCAAAAACAAACGCCAGAAGAATGGTTTAAAGTCGTCAGTGTACATGGAACTACGTTTTTGTCAAAAACATAAGTTGATCTTGAAGCATATGCAGTTTCCAACAATCATGTGTTTTGAATTTTTTTTCACAATCGTAAAAAACTTAACTCTTTGAGTCATCTCAGAAATGACTTGTTTTATTGTGCACAAAAACAGATAATGCATAACAACATCTTCGCATTCATCAAAAGTTGATATCCACAAGTTTTGCGCAGCTCAATTACTTTGAAAAAGTGTAAGAATGACAGAAGCACCACTATTTAGCAGTAGCAATCACACCAGTTTGCTAAGTTTGCTGGTCAATTCCCTTGAACAAAACTTCATTAAACACAATGGAAAAACTACTATACTTGAAAAATCTCGTTACTCACCAACTCTCTTATCTTGCCTGCTTCGAACCTTTTCTTCTACAACACTTTTAAACCTCATAGCTTCAGATTCATCCGCAAAGTTCAAACCAGCCCGGCAGTGCTGGTAATAAAATACATGCATACAACTTTTGAAAAAACAATGTATATTTCAAAAAATCCACAATTTACGAGTAATTGTTTTTATATCGATGCACTTTGGATGAAGTCTTTACTTAAAATGGATAAAATTTACATGCATCTACATTTGCTACCCATCAAAAATCATCAAAAGAGGTATGCAGTGATACTAGGACCTAAAATTATTATGATTAACAGTGCTACATCCAAACTTTTCAAGCTGAAATGAGCCTGTATGTACTGGACTAGTGCAAAAATACAATAAAACAAGATCAATTCGGTATTCAGTTTGTTGCATAACACACAAGAATTGACATTGAGGTAAACTAATTAGAAACTTACATCAGAGTCAAAGGTGTGAAAATATGGCCGTGGAGTTTTGTATTGGAACTGGTTGAAAAGTTCTTGCTCCCACAGTTTGTTTTGTGCCTTTGAAAATTCAATGATTAAGTGAAAATACGATTCATAATATCTGAATGTTAGATATACTAGCTGATGCTGCAACTTGCTTCAAAGATCCTAGATATACCCACATAAAATGAGCAGAATATAGCAACTAGATGCTTTTGACTGTTTTGCATTATGTTGGTCAACAATATTGTAAGCAACAAATAAGAAGCTGACAAGAGAGGTGTATCAGAGGAAAAAAATTCAAATTCACCAAAAATATAACTAAAGAACTCATAACTGCTGTTTTCACACTACTACAGGATCCAACATGTACTTGCAAAACCAGTGTGAAATAGAACTCAATATCTTGCAAATATTATGGATATGTCAGTAGAGCATCTAGTCAACTTGTGCAATTGTAATGGCTATGTCAAAGGAGCGCAGGCCGCAATCTATGTCAAAAGCACTGAAGTGTGTCAGGATTCAATGACACACTCATGAGTTACTCATTACTGAGAAATAAATCAAATCCTTCAGTAAAAAAAGAATAGCCAAACCACAGACTCAACATAAGCAGATATTCTGTACATTATGGATCTTCTTCACCCACCATCAATTAATTCTCAAAAAATCTAAACAGAAAACAGTCTGCAATAAACATTTTCCATAAAAGTAGACATTATATATCTTTCACTTAGATTCAAAAACTAAACCTGTTAAACTTTCAATTAAAGCAAGAAACCAATCAATTTCACATAATAGCCTAAAATGTCAGACTTACCCTTAAACTATAAACTCGGATAAAGTAAGATCTTTTTGGATTGTCTTTTACAAAGCAACAAACACCAGTGTGCTTTTTCTGCCATGTTCTTCCATTATGAGCTAGGTATACCTGAACTACTCCTGTAGCCAATGTCTGCAGAAAACAAGTTGGAAAGTGTTTAATCAATTCTATAAACACTACTCGTCTACAGAATTTGGCAACCACATACAACTGTTAAGTGGACATTTAAATTAGTTTTGTACAAATTAAAGGAGTGGTAACAAACCAACACATGAGATTTCTAGCAGGAGCTGTTTTGGATACATTGCACAATGGCTTACATTAGTGTGCCTTTGCTAAATAAATCCCAGCAAGTTTCATTAGAAAACTTAGAATATAAAACAAAAATTTGCTTTCAGAACCACCTTTACAAAATTTATAAGATTTCTTATGAACAGGAGCATTTGCTATCAGCAAATCTCTTAAACTTTCTGCTACTGACACAAAATCATGCTCAGTATATACATATATGTTGAACTCTTTTTAACATTCCAATAGGGATTAACCTTTTCCAAGGTTTATTGTTTTTCAAGACTAGGTGGTTCAGACACATCTTTTCTACATAGTTCTGTATACATACAACTAGTTTGGTGATTTTAAAGTGCAATTTTCAGACTGCAACTAAATGTTAAAATTTATGTCTCTGACATAAAATAGGGTTGATTGATCAACCCTATCAATTTTATGTCTCTGACGTTAATTGCAATTTTATGTCTCTGCTTAATGTTAAGAACATTACCATTCATTCATTGTTCCAATGCATAACTTCATTCTTTGGTAATATTTTATGTCAAATAATTATATCTTGTAACTGGAAATATTTCACACATATGTACTAAAATATCTTTCTGATTCAAGTTTTATTTATTTACTGAGGGCATGGTTTTCTGCTATATTCCACAAATTCACCTTTCCAATTAAAAAAATCTCCCCTGTTGTATACAGTGATTTGGCAGGAAGCTGCACTAAGACTTTTTGTTTACCTGAAACCTGTGCTACCTGTTTTGTTCATTTATGATGTATATTAATTTTTACTCACCCCAAAAAAGGTCATCCCGTTGTGCAAAGCAATTTGCATGAAAACTATCAAGATGATAGTCCAGGCAGATTTGGAAATATTTAACTTGGAAAAAAGCACTTCTAATTAATTTTCACATACATATTTATATAAAATTTTGTACAAGTAAAACTCCTATTTCAAAATGATGTATATTTTGACATTTTTTCCCATTTATAAAACCTTTACTTAGTTACTTCAAAATAACGACTACACTATCATTCATAAACCAAAAGTGAACAAAATTTAGGCACTCACATATTCCAAGTCAAAAGTAATGAACAAATTGCATTACATACCACACATTTTTTTCCAAGCAAGCCAAACAGGCTGTTGTTTTCTTGATCAGACAATAAAGATGAAGGCACTTGCTGAGCAGGAGGTCTTCTTTTTTGGTTCTGAGGGCCATTCATTCTGAAACCTTACAAGCAACGTAACTAATATGCAACTAGTTGCTAAAAATTCTCATTCAAAATGCTGTAACAAAAAATGATGTGTAAGATAAATAGTGATAAACAAAGTACTTTCATACTGGCGATGTTCGGAATGTAAGTTACCACAGCTTCATTAAGACTTCTTCTTTAGAAGTTTTATTATGAGCAGAAACAACTACAGCACCACCAAGCTAGAAAAAATTTCACTTGATGACCATCAACTTCTTATGACATTGAAACCCATGATCATTCATGTTGAAAAAGTAGAAATCCCATAGAAAAATCATCGACACATTCGCTGCCGGTGTACAAATATATTGTACTTTCAATCACAAATTGAGCTGCTACGCCATTTTATTTTCAACTCCATAACTCACCAGTCTTTGTGCTAGAGAGCTGTTCAAACCCACTTGGCAAGTCTTCTAGTTTGCAAAGAAAAAGTTTTCACATTAATCGGTACACAAGAAATAGCTCTCAGTTTCAAAAAAGTTGTTGACCCCTGGCCTACATGTTAGATGAGGTTTAGATGCAACTTTTACTTTATGCCTGTTTTTTTTTCACTGCAACATTGATCATTTTTTAAATTCTACATTAACAAGAGCTGATGATGCCTACATCGTAGGCAAAATATATACTCTGTAAGATCTTAAAGTGTCTGATCCTTTACTGAGAAAGGATTTCTTTCCATAGACAGTGATCATTTTTTTAACTGAGACATTTCAGTCATTTGTTCTATAGTAGTATCAAAACTTGACATAGCAGTAGTCACTAGTCCAGCGGTGGGCAATTAATTTGGCTCGAGAGCCACTTTGAGAAGGCCACATTCAGCAAAAGGCTGTACCTTCTAATGGAAATAGAAGCAAGTAAGTATAGGTTAAGTTACTAAGTTGGAGAAATTTCAGACTTGAACATATTTCCTGAATGCTTCCATGGGTCATTGGAAACACTGTGCGTGGGCTGCTATTTGCCCACCCTTGCACTAGCCTATATTCTCAGACATTGCGAACAAATTGACTTATGCCTACTTTTTTTCAATCATGTCAAAAAGATCAGTCTACAACCACGAAAAACCTAGCTTTATGCTAATCTACACATTCAAACTTATGGCATTCTAACAGAGATGACTTCTGAATCTGCAAGGGCTAGTGATGTCAGTCCACATGTCATTATTGCAGTTGGTTAACATAGAATCTGTAACCTCACAGAAGCTATGATAAAACTTTAATTACTTTCGACTTGTGTTTCATAAGAACTCTAGGCCTTCGATACTAACGTAAGTGAAAACCTCTTAGAATGCTAAATAAATGTCTCATAGAATTAATAAAGCTATAAAACTGCCTATGTTTTTTGCTTGATTTTTTTTTTATTGCTTGATTTCAATCAATCAACCCTATCGCGCAGCCTGATAATTTTGCAGTTTGTGAACTGGCCTGTCATAACAATGAGTGCGTTTTACTCACTGTTTTAGTGCACAGCCTTATATTTTTTGTACCTAGTTGTCAACTCTACTGACATAGCCCTGAGTGTGTTCTATTCCCCTGTTTCAACACATTGCTGGATATTTTTACAGTTAGGAACTGCTTTGTCTTAGCATTGAGTGCTGTTTTTAGCTCCGGTCTCGTAACTTAGAGCACTGATAATTTATGGTCATTATAGCGACACATCGTACAATGGTAAAGAGTGCGTGAAGAATAATATGCATGTTGCATCAACAAACTTCGGCAAAACGTTGATTTACAAATATGGCCAAGACATCATATCGTGATGTCACAAACAGCATATCCAGTAACGATACCCACCATATGCTACTGCTCAATATTATAATTTGGTAGGGGGGCATACAACCAAGCAGTTGCCCCAGACATCACCAGAACTCTGCATGGCACTGGATGTGTGCAAAAATAGGACCTATATGCATGTGGTATGAACAAGCAATGAGAGTGAACACAGCATGTCATCTCTTGTTGCTTGGTGCTACAGGGTTAATCTTTGTTTGCTTGATGCTCGGGTTCTCCGATCATAGCAGTGTTAGTATATAACATTCGCTCATCATCATACAGCATTAAGTAGAGGGGATTTGTGGCAAACATCAGACATTCAAAGTGAATTGGTGAAAATGTTACTGCAGATGGATTTGTGGCAAACATCAGAACACCAGGATTTGTGGCAAACATCAGACATTCAAAGTGAATTGGTGAAAATGTTACTGCAGAAGACAATGCACATTGTTGAAAATTTTTTCTGATCTAGTTATCAAAATGTGTTTTTGAAATAGGTAAGTTGATGCTGAAAAACGCAACTTTTGGGGATGTCAACAAAAAAACTTTAGCCTGGCATCAAGCTTCTGGGTAGTCTGCCTGCTTCTTGATTTCATCTTTCTGCGATGATTAAAACTTGCAAGTGTATCTATCTTTCATAGTTATAAGCCACAAAGATCGCAGCAAGTAATTCTGTCACAGTTTATTAACAGGGAAACTAGTTTCACATTTCTCAACGCATCATCAGTCCTGTCACATCTAAAAATACTAACCGCGCTTTACATACTAGAAACACTAACAAAACTATAGTATTGCTCAGAAGAAGCAACTATGTTTTTATTGTAGGATAAATATAAAAACCTTTTTTCATTGCAGGATGGTATTTTTACATGTGAATTAACAAAGTCATTGAAAAACAAGATTGCTATTGTGTACTTGCGCAAGTTTGCACTGCTCTCATGCTAAGCAAATGAGAGAAGATCTTGATGAGATTGAATAGCAAGCAAAAGTCACATGCCCAAATAGCAAACACAGAACTCTTCCCAAAGAGACAAAGAAAAGGGAAACAACAAGAAAATTACAAAAACATGTTTGGGTCTGATGCCTTAGATTAGTGGTTCTTGGTGTATCCAAACATGTGGACCCTTATTTCTTAGCATGATGTTCACCAACTGCTCAGGAGAAAGGTATTTTCAAGATTCAAAAGAATTGAAAACGAAATAAAGGGTCGCAATGTTCTACGAGAAGTTGTCCACACAAAAGCATTCAGTGCATTAAATGTGATAAACTTAGACAAACAAATTTTAATGAATTTCTAGATAATTTTTGTTATGAAAAAGGCCAGGACAAAACTTTTTCAACTGTTGATTGTGCTATGTTCAGCTTTACTTAAAATTGTGGCTTTCTATTTCTTAGTATGTATTTCAATAATGACAGCATAAGGGAAGTATGAACCACAGTTCCTTTGCCACGAGGGAGCATTGGTGTATTCAGCCCCTCCAAACTGAAATATGGAACACTATGAATCAGTGGAGATTTTATCAAATTTTCAGAATGTCAAGCTCCCTCCGCAAATGGAAAGCCCCTTATGGTAAGTTTTATGGTGACAGTTCTGATTTAAACTTCACAACCTTTCGCGCGACAGTTTCGTTGTGTTTGATTCTTAGCCGTCTGAAAAAGTAACAAACACGCAAATTGTGACCCTAGCAGTTGCAACCATTTGGGTGCATTTAGACCTTGCTTTAAACAAGACACGAAAGCAAACCAAAGGTGGCTCAAGGCCATGTGAGCAATGTGCACTTTGTGGTTGCTATGGAAAAAATAACAAATCCATGGTACCAAATGTTTCACAATTGCTGACTAAAACCAAAACTTTTAAGCTAAACCAAAGCTTGACTTGTGCAGAATTTTCCAAAAGATGGTCAGCTCATTGCAGTAATTGGAACAAACAAGATTGTAAAACTGACAGTGACAAGGACCAGATGGCCTTGTCGCGGCACTATTCAGAAAACCACGGCACTATAAACAAGCCACCTCTGCGCGAAGCATACATCGTTACTTTTGTCGAACAACCAAGTTGTCACTCTTTGGATATCTGTGAAAATAAATGGTATCACCTAATTGACGCGCAAGACAACATTCAGAACATGATCCTCCCCCACATGAAATAATTATTATGCTTTGTGTTGTTTGACTCAATCCGATGTTGTCTTCCGCTTTGTGCGCTAGCTTTTCTCTCAACACAGCTTGCTTACTCCCACCGCAGCATTTAAAGCAAACTCGTGGCAGGTTTAAATGCATACAAGAGACTTACTGCCCGCACATGGCTTACATTTTTCTCTAGCGTTGTTAGTCATTTCACCAAGAGTTAGTTTTTAGTTGGATAAATCTTTCAGCCATTAGCATCAACTAGTTAGATGTTTCAGTCATTTATTTATTTGAGTAAACGTCTTTTTAATTTTTGAGTAAACACTTATTTCATGAGTCAGTGTTTTTTGTCGCCACTAGTATTCTTGACATCAGTCAGTTTGTTAAGATGTTATGGTTTATGAGCTTGTGTTACAAAATTTTGATTGTAATCTTGAGCTTGTTTTTTCTCTGCTGTTACTTCAGCCTTTAAACTTTTCACCCATAAGCTTTGCTTGCAATTTTCAGGACTGAGGATGCATAATTTTACGTGAAATCGATTTCCTATTAAAAACTTGCTGATCGATTCCTTGCTTACACCCATTGTGGAAAGTACTTACTTGATGTGTTTTGAATGTGTGTATGAGATTTTTACAGCTGTGGTTGATGATTCGCAACATGGTCCTCACGTTGTGCTTTAACATCTCCATGCCACCACACACATGTGCAGTGTGTTTGGTTTTTCTGAGCACATATAAGAAAAAACAGGTGTGAAACTTACAAAAGCGTAGGCCACGTGTTTTGTCAAATATTTAACAGTGACGTTTTTCGTTGGTTTGTGTGCAAAATTAATGATCCTGTTCCTGCCAGCCAAGTACCATTTCAACAATTCCATGTCATTAAACAATTTTGAGTCAAAGGAAGCAACAAGCGTAGTGATCGTGGGGCACTCTAGTAATGATTTAGAATTTTTTATTGACCATATTTTCTGAGCATCAATATCATCATTTTCAGCTTTGTGCAAATTAATCAACGCTTTTCCATTTTTCCCTCGTAACTGTGGGAGATAGAGCATCACAAGTGGATTAGTCTACATCAGCTAAAACCGGCCCTGCACAGAGAGCACGTGTTTCATGTACAGAACGCATCGTTCATGTATATACAGAGCTTTGCGGTCAATATACAGAGCACATGTTTTCAAGTGAATTAAATCCAAAAATGCTTGGTGTGGCAGTGTATGAGTTTCTGACAGCTTTGCTTGCATTGGAGCTGGCACTGGCCAGAGTAGGAGATTTTGAAACATGTGCGTTTATTGCAATATCAATCTAGATTGTTTGAAAATAGATCATTTCAGGTTATTGTGCAAGCACTACTTTGAAAAGGCAGCGGATTAGTTGTTTCATAATAACACTACTATGCAACTTTAGAAGGAAATTGTTTCTGCCTATTTCAAACCACCCACATTAGAGTACTGCAGTGGTAGTGTTTGCTTTTTTATCAGCGTTAATGCTGGGTATATACAGTACAACGGGGTTGTCATGACAGTCGAACAGACCTCGTGGATGCGCCCTTGTGGTGTGTGGTGCGCATGCGAGTTTACTTAGACAATCCCAATGTGTGTGTTAGTTTGTTGAATAAATTGGCTACCTTGTGTATTGTTCCTTACATTACTCAAGGATGACAATGACATTCAGAGACTCATGACATCTTTTTGCGTGTCAAACCAGCTGAAATGTACTTCATGCAATGCTCAAGCTCAGTGAAAAATATTTTGCTTTGTACTTGTATGCCAATGTATATTCGCCAATGGTGGAAGAAGTGCACACTGTCTAGACTTAAAAGATCCAAGCATAGCATATGACACTTCTTCTTAAAAAGTGTGCTAAAAACTGTGCGACATCCCCAACATTTCCACAAATGTTCACATTTAGTGAAAGAACGATGAGACAAGAAAAGGGAAAACTGACAAACTATGCCACCAACAAAGTTGACTTTGGTACAAGGAATACCGAGAAATTAGCTTCATTGTAGGCTTCCAGTGTATTGTTTATTTGTACCTACAATTTTTTCAGTTAAGCTAATTAATTATTCTATTTGATTAAAAACGACCACTTGGATGAACTTTCTAGAATTCGGAATACATTGAACTGCTTGGCCTTTCTTGATCTTTTGTGAACTGTTACACTCCGTTAACTGTGTGGTTTCTCTCTAGCACTCGTCATCGCACATATGTGTTATCTCCAAAGGAAAAGTGCCTTTGTTAAGCTGCTATTTAACACCGGTTTTCTTAGCAGTGGTTGGTTTATGAGGCTTTGGGAATGTCAGCCCTTTAGCTTGCCAAATTTCAGTATTGCCATTGTAATTAGCCACAGCCCATGTTTCTTTACTTGTTTTCAAGTGCATTTCGCCTGTAAGATTTGTCTTACGTTTACATGACTGATGATGCGTTGAAAAATGTGAAACTAGTTCTCTGTAAATAATCGATTTACTTTCTGCCGTCTTTGTGGCTTATAACTATGAAAGATACACTTGCACGTTTTAATCATTGCAGAAATATGAAAGCAAAAGCAGGCAGATTACCCAGAAGCTTGCTGCCAGGCTAAAGTTTTTTTGTTGACATCCTCAAGAGTTGCATTTTTCAGTATCAAGCTACCTTTTTCAAACAGACATTTTGATGACTTGATCAAAAAATATTTATCATATTTTCAACAATATGCATTGTCATCTGCAGTAACATTTTCACCAATTCACTTTGAATGTCTGATGTTTGGCACAAATCCTGTTTTTTCCCTCTACTTAAAGGTCATGTGACAAGAAAATCTTCAATTCCGATTTTTTGATCGAAATCGATAAAACATGCCTGTGAAATTTTTTCGCACTGTGAGCTGAAATGGCCAAGTTATGGGCTTCCAAACAAGGGAAATTGGGCAAGCTCTGGATTTGCGGTTTTCTCGGTGATTCATCGGCGTGATGTAATCACCGAACATGCGCTGAAGTGCTCTTGCGTTGTTGTGCATTGTCTGATATCGATGATCTAGATTGAGTTCTAGTAGTCTCAAGAATGAGTTATAGTAGTCTTGATTGTGTAGCGTTATGGCCTGTATTTACGCTACTAGAAAGGTGAATTTGACACAGTACTTTTTATACATACTTTGTGTAGAAATGTTAAACTTTTGTTGGTTTGGCTTTTGGTTACTTATCAGGCCTAAGTGTAATCATCATGGGAAGTAAACAGCGTAACTTGCTGACCATGAGTTTGTTTAGCAGTTAGCCAGTTACTCCCATGGTGGCTATTTTCTTGTAGGTTATATCTATTATGTTGAAGTGAATGAGTGTCATTAATTGATCAAGAACCAAATTTTATCGCTGTAACTTGAGCCAGTACCTTTTGTGAGGTTAAAACAAATGTTTGTAGAAAACTCTGCTAAACTTATTACTTATACTACTTAGGGATGGGCATTTAAGAATACTGAATCCAGAAAGATTCCGATCCTAAACTATCCGAATCCAAAATGCTAATTTAAGCCGGGTATTTTGATTCGGTTTAGAGCTTCCACAACATCAGCAGTGTACTTGGTTCTACCACATGAAAGTTAATGCTCACAAACAGACATTTTTCAGTCCATTCACGTGCGTTTTTCTCTTGCACTGTGTGGAAACAGCACTAAGTTTAGGTACACACAGACATTTTTTCAGTCCACTCCCTGCGTTTTTCTCTTACACCACATGGCCAAGTGGAAACTTAGCAGTATTGTGCATACACTAACATTTTGCAGTTCACCACATCGGATTTTGTGAGACATCAACATGTGCAGTTATTTCTGCAGTTACCGACTACATGCATTTGTACGTTGAGTGCATTGTTTCTTGCGTGTTTTAAAATCAGCTGTAGTCGTTTTGTTAACGTGTCAGCTAGAAAAGTGCCTGGAGAGAAGAAAACTGCGAATGAGCAGTTGCGTTTGCTTGGACAAAAGGCTTGAAATTATCTTTGTATAACTTGCCACATCAGCTTCTTCTAAAAGATCTTTTTCCAGTGCATAATTTAACATGCAGACATTTGGAAAACCTTAATGTATTGTACTATAGCAGCGGTGCATCGCTTCACTGTCATCACAGGCCCCCTTGTGCCGTAGGTACTCAGTAGTAACGCTGATTTTACATTAGATGCTGCTATTGTAGGTTTCTAATGCGAGTGTTTTGGAACAGGCAACAGCATTTCCATTTTAACATTGTATACGATTGTTATGAAACAGTCACATCGCTCCACGTGCGTGCTACCTGACACTGTTGGTATCTGTAGCTTGACAACGCACCTAACACGGAGATTTCATGAACTGTGGGATATAAAAATGCTTCTACATGTTCGAAAAGTCCCTTGCTCCTGACACAGTATTTTAAACTTCTTTAAATCCTTTATTGTTTAGCAAACCAGCGGTCATCAGTTGAAACGTAAATTTTACATTGTTGCGAGTACATGCATTGCGTGTTATCTTAAACGTGCACACTGCATGTATGATGTTTTAATTGTCTGTATTAGTCGTGGAACGGTTCCCTCACTTGCGGCCATTTTTCTGCTTGCTTTGGACTATACATACAATGCAGGTGGGAACATGTTTTTATCTCACAGCTGCCATGTACAAAGATTTGTAGAACTGCGGAATATAGAAATGCTTTAAGAAGTTCTAAAAATATCTTGGTTCTGATACAGCTGGGCGCTGTACGTCAAGACTTCTGATCTGTTAGCCTATGGCGTCAGGTTATCCCATTGGCGTTTGTTATGTATCATTCAGTTGAGGCATTCACCAAATGATTCTTATTAATGTAAAAATACAAAGTTTGAAGCAAACAAGTAACGAACTTGAAGCAGTGCATTGTCCACAGCACAACGTATGGCATATATCTGCATTTTAAACTGTGAAGTGTACTGTGCTCAGTGCTTTGGAAATAAAACTAAAATTTGAAGTTTATGTACAGTACAGGTGCACATTTTTTGTTCTGTAGAGAATTTAACACATTTGGTGCAAAGGTGTTAAACATAGTCGCATGCATCCGGTAGTTACCCAATGCTATAAAATTAACTTTAAAAGTGCTACTTTCATGACAAAGCTTCGAACCCGTATGGACGAGACACAACTAGCTAGACAGCGCCGAACACAATGTACGAAAGCCTGAAAGCGCGGTATTGATTTTGGCACGTCAGTGAAGGGAGTCAATTTTGCTGCAGTTGCTGTGGATAAATGGCACTCAGGTTTCACACCATCTGAGCAGCGCGCTTTACACTCCTTCAAAGTTAACCATGCGATTTAAGTTCACAAATGAAAAGAATCTTTCCATTCGAACATCCGTTTTATATGAATTACCATTATGTGATTAACCGTACTCTGTTCTTATATGGGTAGTTTCGGTTTGGGATTCTGGAATCCTATGCCATAAAGTGGTTTATGTGATTAAGTGGTATGAAATTACTTGAAGTCGTTTGTAGTTGCGCTAGGCCACCAGCCAAGTTTGATTGGGTCTAAGGACACCTATAGCCTAAAAAAATGAGTTTTATTCTCAAAAGTATTGTAAAAATCTAGCCTTTCCTGGCATAACCACTTTCATCTGGCAAAAAGCACCACTGCACGAAAATAAAACATTTTTTGTTCAGTGTTATAAACATGTATTGTTAGTGTGATAAAATGATAAATCATTGATTCCCAGTGCCAGATTAAGGAAAGTGTGCTGTGTGGAGTGGGCCTACTTGATTTTTGATTGAATGTTTTTTTGTTTTTTTTTAATTCTCAGGTGCAATGCATTGTAGGAAAAAAACAGAACAGGATTCAGTGTTCTGGATTCGGTTTAGCTATTCTGGAATATAGCAAACTATTCTGAAATGCCCATCCCTAATACTACTGTGACTTCTGGAAAAGTTGACAAAATGCAAGACTCTGTAAGTGATCTGGCCAAATTTTGTTCAGATGATTGACTCCATACAGTATGATTCCATGATTGAGTGGAACACAGTAGACTACCACTCATGGTATTATAAAGTACACCACAGTTGTGATCAGTTCATGTTTCACATTCTATCCTTCTGCTGGCATTGTGACAAGCTACAAATTGTTGATGCTTGAAGTGTTATTTTTAGGTTGTAGTACAATGTGAGGTGTGTCTTATGCCTACGTTAATCTTAATTGCTGCAGATACATTACTGCGCTTTTATTTTTACAGCAATAATGTTGCCACGTCACAAACTACCAACATTGTTATGTGTGCTGTTCAAACTTGTAGCACGAGAAGTGGGCGAGATAATGGTGTTTGCATGTTCCTTTTTCCAAAAGCTGAAGCAAACCTGGTTTATCAAATATCGGAGGGAAAACTACATCATTAACGAGCATGCAAGAGTGAGCGAAAAACACTTTGCAGATTCTGATTTTGTAGTAAGCAGAACGTTTGCAGCCTCTCTTGGATATAACAGGAAGTTTAGGTTACAACTTAAACCTGATGCTGTTCCTACTATACTTCCTGAACCGACAAGTAAAACTCCATCTTCATCAAAAAGAAAATTAACGAGGACATCTATGGCGTTGGAAAAGCGTCGTCGTTTCAAGGTGAAATATTTTAGTTCAATAGATTACATATGTTGTGACTGCATTTGTAAGTATGAAACGCATACACATTTAACTTTTTGTGTATATTGTTTGTTTATTACTGTACATCCATTACACTATATGTACGATCAACGTACTTGTTTTTTTTCATTCTTATCAGAATGTCAGAGAAGTTATGGCTCATTGTGAAAATCTGCTTCTGTAAATGGTGATTGTGAAATGTCCCAGAAAAGGTTTCAGAAAAAGCCATAGTACAAAGAAATTGGCTTGCATGTGTGTCCTGAGAGCAACACTGTCTGCACACAGACAAGAGAAGTTGCGGTGTGTACTACAAGTTTTTATTTCTTTCAAAAATTTGCAAAGCTAATGGCACTTTTTCTTATGTTCTAAGAGAAAGCGTCATGTCAAAGTGCAGACTAAGACCAGAACTATAAGAAGCAAACGGTTGAAGAGTCGAGGTTGCCAAACAGATTTTAATCATCCTTTGTGGAATACCAGCCTTCACCAATACAACTCATCAAATGAAGATTCTAATGACTCAGACTGGTTGCCTGACACCAGAGAGCAACTAATATTGTACCACACACCTGTGTTACAGTCCCACTTCCTTTTCAAGCATACAAAATATTTAGTTTTAGAAGAACAATTACTTGAACTGGTAAAGTTTTGCCGCATTCGTGATACAGAACAAGCAGGTATACAGAAAATCTTAAATGGCATATGTGTTATCTTTTGGTATAGCTGAAAAAGAAAAAATAGCAGTGGAAAGTGTTACTTTAGTAATGTTAGCTGGAATAATTACGCTGCACAATGTTCTTTTCAGTAATAGCATGTGGAAGTTTTCATAAATCTGTTATTTTGAAAAAAGTACTTCTAAGAACATACAAGCTCTCACCCTTGAAAATTGCGATTCGGACACCTGAAATTGGACCCCCAGGGATTAAGGAACCCCCAGTTGGGAATCGCTGATCTAAAGCTTCAACAACCAAGCTATCACTGGCAATCGAGTTGGAAACAACCAAACGTAGGATCCGCATTACACATGCTACAAACTTATCTACGAAAGCTCATATGTTTCAGAAACAGTTTAATTGAAAAATCGCTTAATGCTACAGACCAATGTGCTGCAGTGACTAGGTCTCTAGAGTTTCAGAAGTGACTAAACGATTTACTGATACAACAACTTTGACAAGTGAAAGCCACCACGAAATTTAATTTAGCTGAAACTCTAACTTAGATATAAAACACTACAAAGAACAATAAGGTATACTGTAAGACAGGGGCAGAGCTCTCGGGGACATGTGTGCCATTGCAGCAAAATGACGTCACTTTATGAACATTTCTTGAAATGAATGAGCAACGCAAAGTATCCATGTTTTTGATCACCCCAATCAAAAATTTTGGCTGCACCACTGCTCTAAGTTTTTCTGTAAAGTACATTTGAAACCATTACAACAGGTAGCCCTCACTAGCACAAGCAATTTTATCCATGAAGAAGAGGGCAAATATGTAAGTATCTATCAACTGATACCAAATGTTTGCCACCACTATATCCAACATCTCACAGTCTATTGCAAAGGTTTTTTTCATGCCTTCACGCAGGCAAAGTTATCAAACAATTTAGGACAGTCATATTATATCAGATTTTAATGCAAGACCGCCAGACACTGCAAAACGCGATGAAAAACAGTTTTGCCATTCTTATAACTGCGCAATAAATTATGTTATTGTGTTGTTACTGTACTGATAAAAGTCTTGCCGCTTGCATGTTTGCTTGTTTCAAAGTAAATTTTAAGTTATGCCTTTGCAGTTTCCCCAATTTTAAATTTGCAATCAGTCGTATAGGAAGGAGTTAAGTGGGGCCCTCAGGCCCTCAGCCATAGCCTATGTGTAAATCCGTCACTGCTGGTATGGCAGCATAACATTCGAAATATTTTATTTTGCTGTCACTTTTAAAGATATTTGCCATTGCTATGTTGTGTCGTGTGAATGCTACACAGTCTTGCAAAGTCAAGTGGCAATTGTTAATTGTTACTGCAAAGATACTAACAGGTCTAGCACAAACTCGTTGTGTTGGATGGCAGCTCACTAGCAGGAAATGTGGCGATTCTACGCAAAGTATGCATGCGGAGAAAGTTCGGCAGTGATGTTACAGCACTACGAGTCACCGTTCAGCTATTGTCAAACTTTATTTGCCTCTCACAGCATAACCTTAGCACCAATGTTAATAAAAATTAATGATTTGGAATCAGAACAAAAAGTTCTGTCAATGCGAACAAAAAACGAAATAAAAAAATTCTTGTCACGTAACCTTTAATGCTGCATGATGATGAGCGAATATTTAGCAATGTTATGATCGGAGGGCCTGAGCAACAAGCACATAAAGATTCACCCTGTGGCATCAAGCAACAAGAGATGACATGCTGCGCTCACTCTCATTGCTTGTTCATACCACATGCATATACAAAGACCCTATTTTCGCACACAGACACATCCAATTGCATGCAGAGGTCTGGTGATGTCCAGGGCAACTACTTGATTGTATGCCCCACTACCAAATTTTAGTACTGAGCAGTAGTGTGGTGGTCATTGTTACTGGATATATTATGCTGTTTGTGGCATCACAATACTTGATGTCTTATCCACGTTTGCAAACCAATGTTTTGGTGAAGTTTGTTGATACAGCATGCATATGATTATTCTACACGCACTCTTGTTTACCCCTTGTTGTACAATCATAGTTTATCCTCGAGTGGCCTGGAGATTATTAATTTTAATTGTGAGCTACTCCTTATCAATCACACAGACATCAAGAAACCCCAAACAAGCAAGCTCTTTCAAGACCAATTCCCATCCCTCTCCATACCTGATCCCATCCATTGGCAGTTACTAGGGTCTCCCCTGCACCAGGAATCTGCCCCACTACACTTTAAGACAAAAACCAAAGTGCTTGACAGCATTACTGAAAATCTTGAGCTAATTGAACCACATCAAGTATTCTTCATCTTGAAAAACTGCCTCTCAATCTCTAAACTCACGTATCTGTTGCGTAGTGCCCCATGCTTCAAGTGCAAAGAGGAACTTGATGCGTTTGACACCGCAATAAGAATAAACACGGCAAACACGGGAAAAATATGTAATGTGACTTTTGGAAAAGACAGTTGTTGTTGGTCACAAGCATCCCTGCCAATCCAACATGGAGGCCTTGGCCTCCGTTCTGCCACAGAGTCAGACCTGTCTCTGCCATGTTTCCTATCATTGTCCTTGGCCTGCCAGGGCCTCGTCAACAGGTTGCTTCCCTCTCTCACATTGCCTCATGCGTAAGTGATCAACGCAACTGACGCCTGGTCCGCACTTCTTCATGATTCATCCCTACGACATAAGGAAACAATCGGCTTGGGATGACCTTCCTTGCTAGTTGCTTGCAAAGATTCACTCGCCGCCGTGCTACTGCTTGACACCCCAAACCCCAGGAACCACTGTCGGCTACTCACTGCACAGAAAAGCCACACCGCTGTCCGGTCAGAAGCCTTCCCAATTGCTAGCGTCGGAAACCTACTGAGCACTGATGAGCTCCGAATCACAATTCCCCTGCGAACTCTGGTGCCAATCTTTTCGAAAGCACGGAATGCCGCTGTGGTAAGTTTGTTGACAGGCTGGGGCTTCATGGCCTCTCCTGCATTAAGAATGCGGGCCGTTTCCCCAGACATTCAGCCATAAACTCCATCATCAAACGATCATCATTGACCCGCATTGGTCTCCCCTCTGTCCTTGAGCCCGTCGGCCTGGGATAGCACTAAACGGAAGGCCGGCGGGCCCGGCGAGCTAGAGGACCGTGTTTCCAATTGAAAAAGATGCATTTCCGCGGACCGGCGGGCTGCAGGACAGGGTTGCCAGATGCTTGACGTAAAATATGGCAAATGCTTGTCTAATTTTTGGCAAAAAAAAAATGAAAATGGCAATATTTTTGGTAATATTATTTTTTCTTTGCAAAATGGCAAAAATTTTGGCAATATTGATTTTACAGCTTTTTGCAATTCATACGTTTTCCAAATGTTACAATTTTAAGTTTGACAATTAGGGAAAGGTCTGTTTTAATAAGAATCACAATGCGTAGCCTACTCAGAAGGCAAAATATATCCTCTATTTAGTTTAGATCAGCGATTCCCAAAGTGGTTTCCGCAGAACCCTAGGGTTCCACAAACATATCTGAAGGATTCCACGAACTATACTTTCCAATTTTAAGCAAAAACTGCTGATATGTCCTTTAACCCTTTGGGTGTGGCAGCCGCTATCGTTTGATGTAGCTTTCTTTTTTTCTCTGTTTTGCTCATTGGTGATGCGCAGTGTCGTCACAATAAGCTGTATTTCGTTTTTCTGGCTGTGTAATAACGGCACTTTGGGTGAAAAAATGTTTATGTTTACTTGGCAGTTCTGGCAGGGGTTCCTTGTCCACTTAAAATATCTTGCAGTGTTCCGCGGACAAAAAAGTCTGGGAACTACTGGTTTAGGTCATAGACCCTGATTCTTGGCTGCAAAACGATTCCTTGTGATGCATAGTTAAAAACTTGAAGTTTTATCATTATTAACAGAATCATGCACACAAACCTAAGGATAGCAAGACCTGAAACACAGTAACAGCAATCAATTTTAAAACACATACAGCTAAGATTGGTTGTTGACCAAATGAAAGACTGCAACAATTACAACGATTCCTCTAGCAGTAAATCATAATGAGACATAGAGTCTGATGCACCTGTAGAAGATTCATAGATTACATCACTTTAAATCGATGCAACATTGCTTCAGTCGCCTTGAAATCTTTGCAGCAACAGTTTTTTAACGAGCAGTGGTCTGTAATCATCAATCTAGAGTTCAATAATTTCATTCCCATTTTATTTCGCAGTGTAGCAGTCATGCAAGCGCGACCGCTACATGTGAGCAAAGTCGGCCAAAGCAAGGAGAAGGGAAAGACCAAGCAAGCGACACTTACTACGCAGGACTCAACAACCGGAGAGTTCCGCTTCAATGGCTCATGATAAGGGGCACCTTCTTGAGGAGCTGGGATGGAAAACGTGCGTCGCATGGAAAAAGCAACAAAAAGAAGAGAAGAGATGAAAAGACAAAGAAGACAAAGGCTCAACGTACCGAAACC
>Ga0210059_1003724_pt1 | contig 24538 bp, 12 predicted proteins | sample Ectturendosymbi2_FD_188042 | JGI IMG/M metagenome (GOLD analysis project Ga0210059, IMG submission 188042) | Ecteinascidia turbinata endosymbiont from Florida, USA - Sample 2 (SPAdes) (version 2) | ecosystem: Host-associated > Tunicates > Ascidians > Unclassified | place: Key West, Florida...
GCAGCAGTCATTGTTGGCATTCTGCTGTGAAGAAGTTTTCCATGTGTGCATGTTCCTTTCTTTACAATGCGCTTAGACTTAGAAGCATGTCCTGGTCACAATAACCACTGAAAATTGTAATTAGCAGATGGTATGCTCTGCATTACAGAGCAGGTAATCTTATTTGAGGCTAAGAGATACAAAAAAACGACTGCGCAGTAACTGCAAACCACTGCCTCTAAAATAATTCAACAGCTCTTCAGTTTGCGGCAAGGTTTGAGGTTGCAGACTTGTGATATCTTTCTCCGAAATAGTGTGATTACTTTTTGTATTCTTTTGAGAAAATCTTATCACCATATCATCTGTTTGTGTACTGTCATTGCGTGCTGTAATTTGTTCTTTAAAACAGACACCTTGCTTTCACAAACAAAGCTTTGAAGGTGTCATCACAGTCGTTTTGGTCAATACTTGGACGAGAAAAACGTGGAAATTCCAGTTTATTTCATCTGTATCCGTAAGACAAGAAAGAGTTGGTCATCAGGATCGTTTGCCCCGGGACATTGGTACGGAAACGATCCAAGTGGGCTACTGCGTTAGCACGAGGATAAGAAATTAACAGAAACACTTTGTTTCCCTCATGTAAATGCATTTGTGAGACACACATTCCTTCACCACCAGATGTAATGATGATTGATAGACAGTTCGATCAAGGAGCAAAAAAGTATTTAAAATTTGGAAGCTCATGAAATGCTGAAAAAAAGCATGTATCACCAATGTAGGCTTTATCAGCACATGACCCAACGGACAGGTGAATTGCTGAAATAGTCAACGAATCTACGTTTCAACCTTGAAAAGGAAGTAGCAATTTAGCGATTGCATGATTAATGAATGCAAATGCGAATAATTAACATACTTAGCCAAAATAATGTGGCTATCCGAAAAAGGGATGAAATGTCTGGAACAATGCCGCTAAAAAGGTTAGTAAATCAAAAGCCAACAGAGCTTTAACCAAAGAAGTGAAAAATGCAAATTTGACAAAAGATAAAAAAGTTCACCCTCCCGTCCCGGAAGTGCATCAAAAGTGTTGAATGTATTGATGTTGCTGAGCAAGCCCTGTGTGCTTTTTCAAGCTTCGCTGAAAAGTGACACTTAAATACAGAGGCCTTGCCGTGGGAGATGGGTGTTCAGGTTGTTCAGGCGCAACCGCACATCTTACAAGTTTTGCGAAAAATCTTACAAGTTTGCGAAGAATCTTGCAAATGTTGGTAAAACTCCTGCAATAAATGCAAACCCTTTTGCGCTGTTGATAACCGAAAAGCGTCTCACCCGATCTTGGACATCCTCTCAAAAAGATGATAAAGTGGTTGAACGTCTCCTGAAGGCTTGATCCCTAGCTCCATTTATCGCCTTGGCAGGCCTTATGTCAGCTTTTGTTGTTGTTTGTCCGTTGACATTTGACAGTAATTCAGCACTTCGTTATTCAGGCAAATGTCGGAATCACACCGTGACCTGTAACTGGAGGTCGCTGTTGTTTAGTTGGTTTTTAACATAAAATGGATCAACGATGGTTGCACTACTTTGAATTTTAATAAAGGTCTCGTTTCTTTTGCTGAATAATCAGCGTTTTTTCTGTGCCGCAAACACTCTGCCAACATTTTTCACTGGAAGTTGCTGCTGATTATTTGCAAAGTGTCAATCTTTATTTCAAATGTAAGTATTTTGCTGACTCAGAATCTAGTGACAACGAAACGTAAAAAATCAAATTTAAGGTTGAGATCCACCAATGTTTGTTTAAGAAGAGCAATGTTTGTGGCAAAGTTATTTCATATTTTTAATTAAACGAATTAGTGGTACGAACTTTACTTGAGGTTGTGGTACCGTTTGCATTCTTTAGCCAGTATTTCATGTAATTTGTTCTTGCAGGAAGGCTTGGGTCGGTGCAATGCATTGTTTGTTGCGGAAAGTAATAAAATTTACGAAACGAAATATTTCAAATCCCGCGACGCAAAGCTTACTAACGGTCATTATTTGACAACAAAAACTTGGGTCGTTTACAGTCTGGTTTCTTGTTCGTTTAGACATGAACATAATATGATTATAATTTTTTTATTTGATTCAAAAACTGTTTGGCGCACTTCGCGAATCCGTTTGATTTTCAACATCTGTTTTGCAAGTTTGATTCGAAACATTTTCAAACATTCAAACCGTGGATACATCGGCACAAACAAACCTGTTTTTTACCCTTTTGATTAATTATTTTTTCAACATTCACAACGCCATTGGCCAAGACGCTGCTTGAAAAATTCATGGACAGTTGACGTAAAACACAAGTGGGAGTAACGTCAGTGTCTGGGTTGTAACCCTTTATCCAAAGGACGGTGGTTTCCCTACTGAATAACCTTTCACAGTACGTTTACAAAGGGGATTCCCTCGAACAGATCCTTCAGCCGTGGTAATTATTTCCACTATGCTCATTAGAGATGGCACGGGCCAGCACTTTTGCAGCCCGGCCCGCTCAGAGCTAACAAGAAACTGCCCGGCCCGTCTATGCTAAACCACAACTTATTTTCTGGCCCATACCGGCCCGTGGCCCGTAATATACTGTAACCTCAAAAACAAAGTAACAACACTTGAGTTTTCAGTTCATTGTCTTTTGGGCAATAAAATCATGTAGACTTAATGGCTATAGGTCCGGCAGAGCACTTTTGAAAACTTATTCGTCCGCCGCCTGCAATGTGGCACTAGCACACGACAAGTGTGTTCTAGGCTGCGCTACACTTACTAACATACTGAACCTAAACCTTAAGCCTTAACCTAAACCTAACACGTAATCCTAAACTACGGGTTATCAAACTGGGTTACATGTTTCTCCTATGCTAGTAGGAGTGCATTTTCCTATCTCAAGCGGTACATTTGAGGTTAGCAATAGAAGGGTAAAAGCATGTTTACGTATTATTCATTTACAAATATTTATACATACATCAGTGAATATTATTTTCAAAATCATGATATGCTTATTGGTAAATACATTCTTGTTACTTTTCACATCCTTTTTGCCATAAGAAATTTTAGGGGTACATGTTCATCTATCGAAATGCTGCAAAGGTACATGGCCAGAGAAAATTTGATAACGCCTGTCCTAAACTCAGTCCCATCGCCTCAGGGGAGCTTTGGTGGGCTTAGTTCCCCAAACAAAGCTCCAACCCCCCCCAAATTGAAACATGAAACACTATAAATCAGTGGAGTTTTTGTCAATTTTTAGAATATCAAGCCACCCCGCACAAACGCAAAACCCCCACACAAACGCAAACCCCCCTATTGAAATCTTTCTGGCGACGGTTCTGCCTCAACCTTCGGCGACAGCGACAGACTGTAAATCAGGGGTTCCCAACCGGGGGTACTCGTACCCCCAAGGGGTACGAGATTGAACATCAAGGGATACGAAGGTCCTTGGGTCACAGAGCAGCTTATATATCTCTTACAGAGCAATATATATCTCAAAATTTTTTTGGGGGTACTAAGAATGCTCTGACCTGACAAAGGGGTACGAGCAGCAAAAAAGGTTGGGAACCCCTGCGGAAATGAAAGTGTTTGTTGCGTTGATTGATTCATAACATGGTTCACTGGTTTGCGTGGAAACAAGTGAAACACAACATTAGCAGAACGGTAAAAGAGAGAACAGCAGCAAAACATTTCCTTGTTAGATTTTGAAACTTTACAAAAACAAAAATTTTCGCCTAATCGGCGAGCAGACCGCAGCGGCCCGGAATGACGTCACCACGAAAAAATTGTTAGCGGACTGTTTCAAAACCTTTAGCTGACTGCCCGAAGACTGGACTGTTGGCGGACTGTGCCATCTCTAATGCTCATGTAATGTTGCGATTGGAAAGCCCGAGCGGCAAGTGCGCAAAGCTTCACACTGTTGAAGCAAGCAACAACAGAGATCACGCGTCGTGCTCACTTTCTTATTGCTTGCTCGCGCCACTTACATTGAGATGCTATTCTAAGCGCACATCCCGTTCGTGGTGAGTCGCACATTGCACACCGCGCCGACAGGGGTTGCAAGTAGTAACACTCATTAGAGCATCGCTTCTTAACCATTTGAGCGTCACGGACCCCTAGTACATCCTATAGGTTCCAATCATCGTCGTCGCAATCGAACTAACTGTAAAGTCAGTGAACCCTTTCGAAATGTCTGAGCAAAGTCTAACCTTTCGAACCACATTCACTAACTCCTTGGGTGTTAACGGATCCCAGATCAAGAATGCGTGCACTAAAAGGTGGACTAAATCATTCGTACTCTGTATATTTTCCTCAAAACGATTTGCTAATATTAATTTCGATGTTTCTACCAAAAAGTATGCCTTGGAATAACCGCGAAACTATCTTGTCTATTTTGCAAACACGAATTAATTAAGGTTTATCTATCGTGTTTTTGGAGGCAGCTAAAAGTCTTTGTTACAACACATTAAAGAGACTTATAAAATCACTGCCTCCACGTTTATGACGTCACGAATATTCAACATTGAAGACAAAGCAACACTTTTGTTATGAAAAGGTTGGTGATGACATGCAGCTTCAAAAATAGTTTGAATATTAGTTAAGTGGCGAATTATACCGCGTTTGTATTTGAGAAACTGTTATCTTCGACAAGACATCTTGTGCTGTTTGTGTTTTGGTACTTGCTCATCCACTAATTTTTGTTGGACCCGAATACGAGTTGTGTTTTGTGAAGAAATTAATGCCTTTTCAATATTTGTCGCTTTCCTGGTCGTTTATACGTCATAGGACCAGAAGCGCGTTTGTCACAGACTATGGACCTACAACTGAGGGGTGGATAGAACAGACAATACTGTGGCAAAAAATCTGTTCCTTCCTGACGTTATCATTGCTGGATGTGGTGCGTTTTGCTGACATTCTTCACGCAATGCAACTGTGCTTACAAGTAATGCTCTGTGATCTTGTGGCTTGCTTCGGATTCCAGACTTTGCTGCGTATTTTTGTTGCTTTATTTAAAGAAAATTTCCATGTTTCTAATTCTTTCTTTTTCACGTTTTGATTATTTTCGTAAAACTAGCTCGACATGTACGTCACTGGTCAGAGATGATTGAAACGTTGGGGAGGACCTGGTCCAGCCTTCCCAACCCTTAGTTACATACTGTTTGTTTTGTAAATTTAGAATGACACACAGCCAGCGTGCGTTAATTTTAAATGCTGTTTACTACTGTGATTTAAATAAATTGCAAAACTCATTCAACCAAACGTTTTTACGATACATGGTCCTATACTAAATACAACGCAACCCACTATGTATGGGGATGCAATTGCAATCCGGGAGTTCTGCTGTTTTCGGGACATTGGAATACTCTTCAGCCATCATTATTGCAAAGTACTCTGGCTTGGAATGGTGACTCTCCATAGGGCTCCAGCTTGGATCAAATGGTCACTTTGAAGGGCAAACTGATCTCCTCAACCTTGCAAGGCAATCAGTCCAGATCAGGGGTGGGTCCAGCCAGTAAGTTGAGAGGGGGAGATTTCGGTAATATTTGGTAATCAAGTCTCGTACGGGTTCACTACTGCAAGAGAGTTGAAGTACTTTACAACACTGCTGTTAAAAAACAATTAACGACAAAATGGCCTTGTATCGCGAATGCTGTTTTGCGAATTGTACAAATTCATGATGAATAAACTTACTTTGGTAGGCTTTAGGGGGGGCAATCGCCCCCCTAGGATCCGCTACTGTTCCAGATAGGGGAACCGATAGGCAGATGGGGAATATTTCTCCACTCCACCAGCGCCTTTCCGTTGTACCTGGACCCAACGTATTGGCCACTCCTTTTCTTGGGCATATCTGGGGGATGCGACGGCCTACTGTAGACTGAAGTATAGTCTACTGGTGACTGGCCAATTCAGTGACGCTTGTTCGGGATCGATTTGCATAATTTTCAAAAAGATCATTCTCTCTCGTAGAGATTCTGTCGCACACACTTTACATCGACGCTGCAGCCACAGCTTCTTGACCAGGCCCGTAACCAGCTTGGGACACTAGGAGGGGCGAAGAGTTTTCTGGAAGGGGCGCAAAATTTTTGAACTATGTCCAGTAGTTATAAATGATGTCCAACACTTTCTTCCAGGGGGGAAAAAATTTCTAGGGGGTGCTTAGCCCTCCTTGCGCCCCCCTGGTTACGGGCCTGTTCTTGACTCTGAAAACGATGGTCATGAAAACGTGAAGCTGCCATGCATGCTGCGCTCGCAGTTAAAATCCAGTTACCGGCAAGAAAGCTTTAACAGTTGCCATTGCATCTTGGTGACCGCGACAGCAGCTCTGTAGGTTACACTATTAAGAAGAGTGGGCAAATTGCGTGAACAAACCTAACAGAGTTAGCAACTAACTTCATGTGGAGCACGGCATCTTCATGCGGTAAAATTTCGCAGTGTGAAATAAGACCTGGACAAATTCATTGACAGCAAGGACAAAAGATTGAAAGAATCTGTTCGAAAGGATTTACAGAATAAATTTTGTTTGTTCGGACTTTCCAGGGAATATCAGCTGATTTAGGCAAAGCTGCCAATTTTCGAGAAAAACTGTATTTTAGCTTTTGAGCTAATTGTTGATTTTCAAAGAAAAAGTGGACAAAACGGTTCGTGTGCAGGGCTAAATTACATCATATTGTGCTAAATTTTTGTGTCCCCACAAATTTCGAGTAGTATCTAGGCAGCTTGAAAGAGTTCTCAAAGGTTTTTCCAAAAAGTGACAAGCATTTTTTCCAAGTACACGAAATCAATAACAAGTGATGTCTTTCACTCGCTGGTGCCGGTGATGCGAAAGACACAGACGGAACAATTGGAATTCCATCCATTCTAGTTGCTCCTGTTCTTTTACACTAAACCAGATGCAGGGACTTTTCTAACCTTTGGGTGGGTCATGACCAGTGGCGTAACGAGAGGTTAGAGCTAGGGGGGCAAAAGCTTACCTGGAGGGGGTCCACTGGTCACCGTAAAGGGGAGCAGAAGCCAAAACTCAGAAAAAAAGTTAAGAAATGATAGTGAATCTCTGGGTGTCGTGGATGTCCATACTAGATAAAAAAACAAAAACACCCCGAAAAACGCAAAAAAACAACAAATTAAAAATGCTAAATATCAAAATGTCAATTAAAGGGGGCGCGGTTTTTATATTTATCTTGCCAGGGGGGCCCTTGCCCTCAGTCAGTTACGCCACCGGTCATGACGCTTGTGTGTGATCACGCCGAAACGATGACGGACAGGCCCGCAACCAGAGGGGGGTAACCGGGCAATTGCCACCCCTGAAATTTTCAAAAACATATTTAGTTGTTAGGTACAAGATCAAGTTACAATCATTTTACCCTTCCTGAAAACATTTGCTGGTTGCGACCGCGATGACACAATTGACTGGTGTCGAGCTGAATAGTTTGGAACAGTAGTGAGTTGTTTGATGATTTCGACATATACAAAGCTTTTTCGTAAGGATGACAAAAATGCAATGTTCACTCAGGGTGTACCTACTACAGATCTCTAGTTTTTGCTCTGTGCTTGAAGCTATGAACAAAACGGAATCTGCGAATAACTGGTACGCTGTAAATGATGAAGTTGAACAAAAATACGACTTGAGCGTGATGAAAAAACGCTTCAATACAATGCCAATGCCTAACGCAAAACCTGCTGAAAGTAACAATCGAAATGCTTCGAACTTCGCAAGCCGATCATCCGCAAGAGCTACATATTGCCAGTTTTACGGAAAGTAGTGATGTCTTCTTTCATTTCTTTGCGTTTTGCATCAGTAATTCCATTTTGAAAAGCAGTCTGAACAGAAAAAATAAACTACCGGGCTTGTGCCAATAAATTATGCATCAATTATTTCTCAAAGTTATTTCATGCTCAACCCTAACAATAAAATTTGTCTGTTTACAATCAACCAGTATCAAAACAAAGTGACGTAAATTATCTTGGCATATTACTTGATGATGAAGTTAACTGGAAGCCTCAAATAGAAAAGTTGAAAAAACAACGTTCTAAATCATGTGTAATTTTCTTCAAATTAAAACACTACGCCAACAGTTCAGTGCTCAGATATGTTTATTTTGCTCTTTTTCATTCTTATCTAACTTGCTCTAGACTTATTTTGGGAAGAGCCAATAAAACTACTTACTTCCTCTAATCAGATTGCAGAATAAAGCTGAAAGACCCCATAAGCATAACGAAACTGAAAGGATATTCTTTATTCTAAATATCGAGTTAAAAATTCCTAATTGATTAAATCATTAGTTGTCAAGTTCATGTACTCTTTTGATAACTGTGGACTGCCTGAACACGTTGACAATTTCTTTTGAAAGGTTGCATCAGTACACAATTATCAAACAAGACTTGCTTATTCGCAAATATACCATTTACCCAGAATGAAAACATCTGTATGTCAGCTTTGTTTAGTGTATATTGGTCTCAAGCTTGGGCCTGAAATTCCTGAAGAATTGGAATCTCCATCTCCTTTTCATGTGGAAAAAATGCAAAAGTATTTTATTCTCTTGCCAATTTGTCAGTCGATTTTTCACTCGTGTGTTTGTTCCATTTTTCTGTAAGTTTGTAGTTAGTGCTCCTTTTTTCTGCAATAACTTTCACCCTTCCCTCTTAGTGCTCACCCACCTTCCTCGTACATAGGCAGACTTTTCACCCTCTGTATTTTTTGGTCTCATTGATGTTGTGCTTTGTTGCTGACTTTTGTGTAATGTTCAAATTGTTACATTTTGCCACATCATTTTCCCTCTCAACTGAAAAGTCTTCAATGTAGTATTTTTATGCCAACAATAGGACTAGCTGAGTAACTTGTCATAAGCCCTTTCGCCTACGTTTTTATCTCAATAGTTCACAATTTTTCAGAATTCCTAAGCCCACGATTGTTTCTTTCATTTTTTTTATTAACATGCAGTTGACTTTTCTGTCCTTTGGCATTTCATATTTTTATTGCGTTTTTACTACTTCGTACGTGAGTCACAAAAACGCACGAATAAACCTTCCTACCATGCTACCAACCAATCAGGTAAAACGAGTTTCGACTAATGCTAGAAACTATACATCATACAGTAAGAACCAGGCAAAAGGTTAGCTGCGTGAAGCACTACATAGTACAGTAAAATGTTGGTTTATGTGCAGATGATCGAGTTGTCGTCTTACTTGAGACCGGGGACCACCTCTAAGGGCCTTGTGTCCAAACACAACTGTGACTCTTTTAAAGTAAAGATGGAATAGTTTATAGGATTTAGTGAACACAGCTGTATAGGATTATTATCTATCACAGTGTGGTCCAACTACAGGCCCGCGGGCCGCATGTGGCTCGCCGCAGCGTTTGCAGTGGCCCGCGAAAGCATTCAGATAAAATCTTCAAATCTGAAATTTGTTGAAACGTGTGTGAAGTTGCATTGTTTCACTGAATTGCTTGCGCTGGACAAAGTGCATTTGCACAAGAGCAATGAATAATATCTTTTATGTGTACCATTTTATTTTATTTATTTAGTTTAACATCAAATTAGAAAGTACGGCCCGCCGCTAACCCTCTGCTGGGGCACCTGTCTGGATAATCTCTGTGTTATTTGGTGCCCCAGCGTTCGTTGTCGTGAAGGGTACATCTGGCGCAATGAACTCAGTACCGCCAAATAAATCTGTCTATCCAGTGGCGTAACTAGACGTTTGAGCAAGATGGGGGCGAAACTTAGCTGAAAGGGGGCCCACTGGCCACTGTAGAGGGCCACTAGCCAACACTCAGAAAAAAATTAAGAAATTGTAGTGAATCCGGATGTCGTGGATGTCAAAAATAGCTTAAAAAACCCGAAACGCAAAAAAATCAACAACCTACCGAAAACCAAAAAAATACTAAATATCAAAATGTAAGCTAAAGGGGGCCCGATTTTACATTTAACTTGCCAGGGGAGGCTCGCCGCCCTGTCCCCTTCAGTTGCGCCACTGTGTCTATCTCACCGCTAAACGCGGCCTTCTCATATAGTGGCCCTGGAACCAAATTAATTGCCCATCCCAGCAACAGGTAATTTGAATTAGAACAAGCATAACATCTAATAATAAAAATGTACATTGCTAACGGTGTTAGAGACTGCAGAGAGCTTCTAGAAATTCGTCAGCAAAGATAGATTTCCAAAACTAAAAGATTTTGCACTAAAAATGCACTCGATGTTTGGAAACACATACGTGTGTGAGACTGAGAGTACAGTACATTTTCTACGATGAAGCTAGTAAAATCTGAAAACAGAAATCGAATGGCAAACGAAACACTGGTTGATAGTCGCCGACTTGCACCACTAACACTGGTATTGATAAAGGAACGATAGTGTCAGAGAAGCTTCAACCACAGGCACTCCACTGATAGAGATTTGTAATAAATTGCTATTCTGTGATAATTTCAATGACCCACTCACTTGTCTTCCCTTTTTTAGTTTTAAGTGTTGCGAAACTGTCGTTTCATACATCATTTTATTGGAAGTGACGCGCGAGTTTTCACGATTTTGTAAAAATGGCCCGTAGGTCAAAAGTAGTTGGACCACGCTGATATATCATGTTCCAACAAGTCTATAGATCCGCAGACGATACAAATCTTCAAAAAACGTGCTATTCTTGGTATCACCAGCACGCCGCACATGCACTACCCTGTGACCTTTCAATGTACTTTGAATAGTTAAGTAATCTTGACGAAAAGGCTACCAACAAAATCTGAAACGAAAGTTTTGTGCGTAAATAACAACAGCCATTGGTACTGTCCTGCTTCTGACTTGCCAGTACTACAGCACTTCGATCTGTTTCAAGACAAAGACCATTTTTACCAAACAAGACCTGGGAAAATGACGTCATTCCTTGAGCAAATGTACTCAGACCAACACCAAAGTTGAGGTTGCCAAAGCAAGCCTGGTGAATAGGCTTTCCAGTAATTTCGCCATGTGATTTATGGTTAAATTTTCAAAGTGGAAGTATTTTTGCTGTTTTTCTTTGTTGCGGAACAACACTACATCTTTAATGGGTCGATGGAATTCGATAATCGCCTTTAATCTCCTGGAAGGTTGTTTGGAGCCCCTGTGCTTGCTGCACAATGGACGAAGGCGTGATAAAGTTGCTGAGAGAACGCGGCTACAATATTCAACACACGCTTGGAGAAGGGGCCTACTCAAAGGTTAACGGACCTGCATTTTGTAAAAACTGGAAATGTCTTCTCCGAAGCCCCAAAATAGAGTAGAGGCTGTTTTGTATGTATTTTATATGTGTGATCAAGAATATTTGTGCTTGATTCCACATCAGTATCCGTGATTGGGTGATTGGGTTGCTGAATTAATGCTATTTTAAAGTAATAACAATGCACGTGGGTGTATGTATCCTTCGTCTTAACTCCCACACAATCGGATCTTTTTCTTCACCCTTTTTGCTTGTGCCACAGGTTAAATCTGCCTATTCGACGCGATTGAGGAAGGATGTCGCCATTAAGTGCATCAACACAAAACTCGCTCCCAGAGACTTCGTTGAAAAATTCCTTCCGAGGGAATTACAAACTTTGCCTCTTCTACGCCATGACAATATTGTGCGAGTTTACGAAATTTTGGAAGTGAGTCTCTTCATCACATTTCGCTGAAAGGAGTATGTTTGAAATCTGTGGGTTGGGGTCATAAGACGTGGTCACTCAAGTAATTCCTAGATTGGTAAATTGCTGTGAAATTATTAAAATCATCAGAGATATGGTTTCACTAGACTTTTTCATAAAAATAATGTATTTTCGGTGGCGGCACAGCGCATAGCGTTGTAAATGTTTTATCGTAAGCTGCGTTTTCATCCAAGATTTTTCTTGTAGGCGAGCGATGGCTTTGTTTATATCATCATGGAAGCAGCCAGTAATGGAGATATGTTGCGATATGTCCAGAGAAGAGGAGCGTTACCCGAACCCGAAATTCGAAAATACTTTTGGCAGCTGTGCCAAGCAATAAACTACTGTCACAGACACAATATCTGCCACAGGTGAGTGGAATGAGTTTTGGGAGGTCACCTGTCACAGTAATCGACAAAACAGGAGGCAAAACATGGTCTTGTTTATTAGTTTAGACAACGTTCTCTTGAAACAACTTTGGTGGCAACATTGCTGATGAAAGTCATTTGCGGAACAACCATCTGCAACTGCCCCGATCGGAAACTCATTCAATGCAATGTCCATTTAAACCAGGGGTGGAGAAACCATTTATTGTCACGGGCCGCATGAAATATGGAATACCGCAGGCAGACCACAAAACAATTTAATTTTATGCTAAGATTGTAACTTCCTAAGGAAAATAAGGTTTCATCTTCCTAAGAATTTGTCTTTCTGAGGAAAACAAGGTTAGAAAACTGTGAGCAGCGCGAGAGACTTCTCTTGACTTATTGTCTAAATATTTGCTTATCACAGAGTTCCGTTTTGAGGCAACGTTGTGTCGTACTAAACTTACTGATGCAGGACAATTTAAATGTTCACGCGGACCTCGTTTGGGTCGCTGCTTTAAATTTACGGTGACTCCACCGTTTTTTCAATTGTCGCAGTGGATCATTCGTTCCCACCCATTGTTGCTTCCTTACGTCTGACGTTTGAAAATCGGGTCTGCACTTTTTTTTTTTATTCAAAGTACCGGTGGTGTATTTGGGGGTAGGGCGGGGTAACCTCTCCCCTCCACCACCTTCGGAGCAGGGAAAGGCCTCCATTTACTTATTCATGAGGCACCAAAGATTGGCGTCTTTGCTACCGTTAATTTTCGATTTTTCAACAAAAATCAGCCTAACTGTGGCATCTTTTGTGTTGAGACTTTTCCAATTTTATCCTTGACGCTGCACCGCTATAAGTGACTGAGTTCAGTTCATGTTGGCATGTTGGAATGGTCGGGAAACTGTATTAAAGTAAACTTTCGAGGCCTTATAGACTTATGTTTCATAGAACGAAATAATTCGCTTTTGACTTCTCAAATATTTTAGACGAAAAGCTTCACGAACTCTCCTCGAAATAACAGGACATGTGGCGTGGGTATGGGGGGTGACATGGGGCGCGGGCGAATCTAGAAAATGGAGGAGAGACCTGGTTCATTATGTGACAATTTTTTTAATTAAAACAATGTCTGGTTTTATTTTCACTTTCTCGAAAACGCTGAAGTAATCTGGAGCAGCAAAGAATTACGCATCACAGCAAAAAAAACAAAAGCTACTGAAAGCTACTTACACATTTTGGTTTATGTTCTCATACACACAACACGTCAGCAAAATATAATTGCTCTTCAAGGCATGCGTCAATGTGTAAGAATTATTGCGAGATGGTCCCTCTACTCCAATGTTGCTATCGGTTGTGGCTTTATTCTTGTTTGTGGCAGCGAAATGTTGCAGAAAAAAATTGTTTTGCGAAAATCCTTTCAACTAGCGTGCTGAGCTTTATGACGAAACTATGTGTGGACGCGCGAACAGCTTTTGGTTTCAGAAGAGAAAAGTGATGACCACCACTTACTACCGTTTCTGTTGTCCTGCTTTGTTTTCTTCTAACTCGCTATGGTTTAAGTAGCACTTCCCCTGGTTTCGACAGATTAACATACTTTAACTCACGTTTCACTTAATCCAAGGCGTTGGGTCACTGTTTTCAGGAAAAATATAATTCGAATCAGTGTGAAAACCCTCTTGTTCACTAATTCTGCAACATGTTGGAAAAATAAGCAGTTTGACGAAACACAAACAGTGCGAGCCTCTTGGCGGTTGCAGTGAACAAATCATCACTGCGAAAAAATTTATCGGGATTGCAACGTTAGCAGATTAATTCGATGAATATACTTCGTGGTTCACATGTGTATGATCGCTTTTGGTTAGTCTAAACTAGGGTCTCCAAACTTTTATGCCAGATGGCCAAATAAACTATTACACAACAGTCCGAGGGCCGGACATCTTACTTAATGTGATTGTTTCGGGATATGTTGCATTCTATCAGATCAACAAATGTTTTGCAAATGCATTATTTTCATTATTGGCGAAACGTCTTTGCGGACGGATCATTTGGTTTCGCGGACCGGATTAAGTCCGCGGACCGTAGTTTGGAGACCTGGTCTAAACCATGGTCGTCGGAAGGTTTTATTCCAGGGGGGCAACAGTGGATTTTTCTAAGGGTAGTCAAAAAGATTTTTTCAGGGGACCAAAGGTGGTGAAATTTCATTTTATCAACTCGAAACTGAGAGAACAACTCTTTGTTCTAAAAATTTATCAGGGAAATATCAAATTTCAAAATCCAACGGCAGCAAGTTTCCCATCTGCCCCCCCCCCCTTTCCGACGACCACAGTCGAGGCCACAGGTTGTGAAACTGTTTTTCAGATTTGCATTAAATTTTTACGTTTTTAGATCCAATTCTTGTAAAATGGCAATTAAAGAACGCAACTGCAACAAATTGCAATTTTTGTGCAGGGATTTAAAATGTGAGAACCTTCTTTTGGACAAAGACTACAAACTGCTTCTGACCGACTTTGGTTTCTCTAAATCGATGACGTACGGATCTGATGCACAGATCTGCTTGAGTTCAACTTTTTGCGGGTCGGCCGCGTACGCTGCCCCTGAAATTATTCAAGGTAAAATAGAATCGGTGTCTGTAGAAACATGTGACAGTCTGTTTTATGTGTCCTACAATAGGGTGAAAAAAGCAGAGGTTTCTTTTAGATTGTATATTATAACCTTTTCATGAAAATAGATGCACAGGTTTAATAGTTATATTTTTTAAAGTACCGTCCAGTCCGGTTTCTGCTTTAGTCACAGTTTTAAGAAAAAGGATCTGTTAAAATTTTAAAGAAGTCGCAGAATTTCATCGCCAGCTGTTCTGCAAGAGACCCCAAAATTATCAAAAACCCAACAGGATTTGACAGCTATCCAACAATGAAGCCCAGTAGTTTGTCACTAGCACCAATAATCAGTGAGGAACAACGTGGTACCCCACATTTTTGAAGGAGGTGCGTCATTTTCATAACTCTTCATTTGGCTCCAAATAAACGTCCGTTTTGTTTTCATAGTTTGTAAACTTTTTAACAAAATAAAATCTCAGTAATGTTCACTGCTGTGGTCAACAACACGTTTTGAGAATTCTCATGTTCCGAATATAACCGTCTAATTACAATTTACTTTTACGAAACGCTGCCAAAAATGCAACCACATCCTTTGGTTGTCAGTAGTTTTATGATAAACTTTTTCCCCGTTTGTTGCAAATTATAATTTCGAAAGATGTTGCATCAAGTAACTGATCACCACACATTTGAAGGAATTGAATCAATCATAAAATTTTAATGGGAAATTGAAATCGATTTCTTATTAATAATTTGCTGATTATTCAAATCCTTTACCATTGTGGAGACTGTGCTTAAATACAGATAAGTGCATGTTTGAATTATCGCAAAATGAAGAAAGCAGAGCACAGTCGGCTGATCCCTCGAAAGCTTTCAGCAAGCAAAACTTAAGAGTTTTTAACGGTTACTGCATTTACATCAATTGTAGCTGTTCAACCACTCGCCGAGCCAACCTTTTAAAAATGGCCACGTTTCAGATTTTCCTGACCAGGGTTCCCTCAAAGAAAATTTCACGCTGAGCAAATGTTTGTTTTAGTGCGCATTCAATTGCGCAATCATGTAGACGCACGACCAGTGAGACGTTTCAGGTGTCGAAGGGCCTATGCGTTATATACATACTATATACAGCACGACATTAAATTTGTGATGTTGCAAGTGCGCGAGAATGAGATTTCACTGCGCAGATGGTCTTGTGGTACTGCGCTGTTGTCCACCTTAGATGGAACATTGTTCCTGACATCCATGACAGGATGTGAGTTTGCGTTAAAATTTAAAACTACTCGTAAATATACAACCTGTCCAGCAACAGCGAATTTATGGATTTTTAAACGTTTTTTTGAAAATCAATTTCTGAACATTATTCTACAAAGTTCCATAAAAAACCCACTCGACCACATGTTTAGTGCAACTGGGTGAAAAGTTCAAACAGATGGTTCTGCCTTTGTGGCTTTTACTGGTTGATGGTCGTTGTGCTGAATATCTGCAAGACATTGCAGCAACAGACTATTGCGAAACAACGATGCTTTGTTGACGCCTCAACTGATGACGCGACACAAGGCCGCGTCACATGCAAAGCCTTAATCAACAGTGGTTGCTGATTCCAGGCTTGCTGCTGGATATTAATGTAGTAGAGTTGTCAGTGGGAGGTTTAATGTCCAACTCTCATATTGATTAGGGTTGTGGTTAAAACAAAATCTTTGTAAAAGACGCAGAAGATGAAAGTCAGAAAAATATTCTTTCCTCACGCTCGAGATAGCGGGAATTTTTGGAAGCAGTAGTTTATCTTAAAGAAATAATATTCTGTTTTCCACTTTTATCGTTTCCAATCTTCTTTTGCCATTTCTATCTTTTTGACTACGCTGGAGAAAGTTTCTTGTTTTGTCACATCTTCCACCCTCCACAGGTCGTCCCTACGATCCTCGCATGCATGATATATGGAGCTTGGGAGTTATTCTGTACATCATGTCCTGCGGCCACATGCCTTTTGATGATTCGAATGTGAAAAGGATGCTCAAAGTGCAACTTCGAAATCAACTTAAATTTCCATCCAGGATCGCTGACAGTTTGTCGGTGGATCTTAAGGTAACGGCATCATAGTGAAGAAGAGTGTCATAAACTTCAGTCGTAACCGTTGACCTTTTAGGGAGAAAAATAAATCAAAAATAAAATATTTGTATGTTGAAGTGAGACTTTTAAAGTATGTGGCAATTTTTTACTTTCTTGACTGTTTTGTCAATAGTTTACATTTCATTTGAATAATTCGGTTTTGCATGCAGAACAAGCCTCACTGTTTGCGTAAAAAAACACGAACTCGAAGCTTTGTCACGTGGCTAAGCTAATTTCCTGCCGGGCAGACGTCGCTTTGTTTAAATTGCAGCATCTCATTCGAAGCTTGATCCAACCGGATGTGACGCAACGAATAACGATGGACAAAATCTTGCGTCACCCGTTTCTAGACGATTATCGTGAAAGGTAAGCTCTGCGGTGGTTCATTTTACCGAAGTGTTTGCGAGGGTTGTGTTGAAACACAAAACAGGTTTTTCTCCAAGTGACTTTGTCGCCGTTGATGAAACGACATGCCTGTTATGAGGGTGCATTTGAGCGAAGTCTGCAAACGTTTTGACTGTCTGCACTCCTGGATTCCGTTCAGTGCAACCTTGAATTCGACACTGTCTCCTCTTTTCTCTGCCGTATCCGTGATTTTGTCTAAACCCAACATGTCCCTGTTTTATCACAAAACTTGTCAGAATCCTTTTGTAGTCACCAAACCCTATGATTCAGATTTTGCAATCGGGCAGAGTTATGGAAAATAGATCATGTTTTCACCAAATCCTGTTTCTTGCACACTATCCTACCTACTGTATTTTCACACGCAAGGGCAGCACATCCATGACCGGAATGTTTTGTGTAGAAGTGGTTAAATTGCATTAACTGTAGGGGGGAAACGGCTAAAACTGGCGGGTGGTTACTGCAAATACATTAAAAAAGGAAAAATCACCTAAAATTTTAGCGACACGTTTTCGTGGTCACCCCCCCATGGAGCTCACGTTTGTCATTTTGTCGCACAAGCGACAGTGACAAGTAATCATTCATTTCGTCATTAAGTCGTGAACGACCTTTTCAATTTTAAATATTTATGCATTTGAATATCAACTACTTTGTGGCTGGTGGAAATAGTGTGCGTTTCTATTTTTTATCATGCAGACCAATTAACTCGCAGGGGAATATGCAAACTATTCCACAGCGGTATCGGCTGGGGGACAAAGAGTCATTTCACCCCTGAGTTGAAAACTCCTTTTTTTTGTGCAAACGAAAATACGAATGGTTCGATAGATCAACAAATGTTGAAAAATTAAAAATGCAACTGACGTTGTTTATTACTTTGTAACTTCAAACGCGCCATAAGCTATCACACACGTATGAGTAATGACTGGGCAAAAAATCAGTGTTGTTGAACGGCGATTTTTAAACAACGTCAATTTTTTCAACAGTTGCGTCTGTGAACCATTGCGCAGCACATGCTTTTTTCACTACTTTGCAAATGTATGCAAGGTGTCCAGCAAAAGAAACTTCATGTTGTCCAGTCGCAGGTAGTGCAATGCTGAGTTTTCAAAGAGTCAACTGTCGCCAAGGATAAAGTTTGCAATGTCGTAGACATAAAGTACATATCCAAGCGCAATGAACATCCACTGCATTAACAAAAGGAACTGACACTGATTTCGGACACTAAGAGTTCTTGGAAAAGTAAAATCAATATTACTAAGAAAATTCGAGACTAAAAGCTCTTTTGAAAGGTCTTCAAATTTTACTGAAAAATGCACCTCAATATTTTGATTGCTTCGCTACAGGGGGTAGTAGAAGTGCTTTGAAAGGTTGGAAATCATTGTTCCAATGGTGTGTATCATGGGTGATTACAAAAATAAAAATAATTAAGTAAAACCTCTCCCTGCATTTTATATTTTTGAACTCGCTCCGCCAACATATCACAGTAGGTTTTCTGGGTTCTGTCATAGCTTTTTCAAGACAGTAATTATTGCTGTACTTTCTTCAATAAATAGCAACAAACGCTGTTGTTCTCTTCCACCCACCAACAACAATCTTCTTTCTTTCTTTCAATAAATGTGCGATTTCATCTTTTCGCAGAAACCGGGCGAGCTCTTCAGCGTCGACAGTTGCTCAACACATCTATGAATTTTTCACTGGTCGTCCGCGTTCGTCACAGCGACGTCATAGCAGCCATGGTAGCCACGGCAGCCATGGTAGTCATGGTAGCCATGTTAATCACAGCAGCGACCACACCCACACTGATCAACCAACCAGCAGTCAGCGACGTTATTCCCGCACCTTTCGGGACGACCGACGTCATCCTCCTTGTTGTGAACGTCAGACATCGTCACGTGATCCCTACGGACGTCGCATGACGTCACCGTGTCACAAACGATGCTGTCATTACCGACGTAGTAACTGAAGGAGCGTCTGTCCAAACCGCAAGTTTAAGTGTAAGTTTCTTGGTAGAATTTGTTTCTCTTGATCTTCAGCAGCAGTTTGATCACAAAAACGATTGAAGCAGCGAAGTAGAATGTGAATTTGTGCCTCCGCTAGTGTTCGCCGAAGTTGAACTAGCGTCACTTGTAATGTTTTTGAATGCATCTTTTTCCACCTTACCTTCTGCTATCGAAATATGCACCCGTCTTTGCCCAAATCCTTTGTTTCTTAAAGCTGTTCAGATGCAGGTCGCAGTTTTTGCCTCAAAGCATTTAAACAATCAGTTAAAAGTGTTGCCGCAATGTGACGTCATTACTCTCGTTAATGAAAATACTTATTAAAAGTGAACATTTAGTTTTTTGAAGTTACTCGTTTCATGTGAAAGAAGATTTGTGCATAATGTGTCAAACGTTTTTCAAAAACGTAAGGTTATTTTTCAGCAGATTTCATAAAACTGGCTTAGAACCAAACGTGATTGCCGTGCAGGTACGTAGCCACGTGGGGGAATTTGCGGGTAGTGCTCCCTAAAATTTTTGTGTGCTCCCCAAATTTGTTGTGCCCAGAATTTTCTTAAACTTATTCAACCTTTAATCAAAACAAACACCTTTATCTTTAAAAATGTATTTTCTCACCCAAACCTTAAAACCTGGCTAGGGGCCTATTGCCATAATTTTCGTGTTTTTTAGAAAAAAAGCAAACAAATGCCATGTAGAAATTTTTCAGAAACATTTTTGACGTAACGTCACGTGCTTTTAAAAACTTATTTTAAGAAACAGAATCCAAGAGACAGTGAAACGCCAGGGGGCGGTCGTGCACCTTGTTCGAAAGTTGTGGGAACCTGAGCAACGGAACTGAGACGTTCCTCGAAGACTGAATAGCTTCAGAGGAGTTTTTTGTTCTATGTTTGCTGCACATTTCATTGAGAGACATGAAACTTCATTTCCTCCTATCAATAAAACATGGAGCTGTAAAAATCTGAACATGGCGTAATTGCAAAGCACTTCGTAGTCGAAAATACCATATGGGCATTATAATTTTGTTCTTTATTAGATATACTGTATATTAAAACTTGAATCTATGCATGAGAATGTTTTGAAAGGAGCGGATTTGTAATTAAGTTTCCTCTACAGTGTAGCTTACTTCCTAAAGATCACTTTTCTTGATTTTACGCTATGTTGATGAGAAAAAATTTTTATGTGTAACAAGTTCTAATGCAATTGTTGCAGAATGACTGTCCTATGAGTTTCAGGGAGTTGTAAGTACTAAGTATAAGAGGAGAATTGCTCTTTTTCCAATCATGCAAAAATATTTCTTTCTACTAAACAAAATGTTTTTTTTCAAAAATAATTTTACTATTCAGCGCTTTATGTGCGGCAGTACAGCTTGTAATGACAGACGGCAAAATGTTGTTTGCTTACCCACAAATAACTTTACTCACAAAATAACGTAACCAAACAAAAAAACAAACCAATAACATTAAGAAAAACTGAATCTTAATGAAGTCAAACTTGCACAAGCTCTCAAGCAACTTCAGTAAACGTGTTTCTTTTTCGCGGATGGAAAGCAATAAAAGGGGATTTTCACGTTTTAATGTTTTGCTGGAAAAGTCCTGGAGGTGAAGAACAAAGAAAAAATCTGCGACGTTAAATTTGCATTTGTGGGATTTCTTGGTCGTTGTTAAAAATAACGAATTCATTAAAAAAGTAGTTGACACACATATTCATACGTCAGTCCTGTCAGTAATTCTTAAAGTTAACGGAACCACATCAAAAGAGGTGGATTACTAGAAATATTTAACCAATGCTGAAAAAATATTGGAGAAAATATATTTGGAAAATATTATTATTAATCGAATGCAGAAGAAAATATGTAACAAAATATACTTTAGAAATATTTATCCAATGCTGGTTTTTACGCCCCTGCTATGTGGAGAGCAGACCTAATTAATTTTCTTCTGATGTTTCTCTTTTTCTGCAGCTTTTTGATAGTTTCGATAAAAGTGCATCTTTAATTTCTCGCCACTTACCTGGAGTTTCAGAGTTTTGTCGCAAATATTTTTGCGTGTTTCGAACTCTTCTTTGCTGTAGAAGAAAAAGAAGACCGAAACAGTCCAAACCCTGTTCTCTTCCAAACAGCTCTGAGAGTCAGAACCATCGTCAGAAATTTTCAACAGCGGGCTTTACATTTGTGCAGCAGGGCTTGACTTTCTAAAAATTTATAAAAACTCTACTGATTCATAGTGTTTCATATTTCGATTTGGGGAATCTTGGAGCTTTGTTTGGAAGGGTTAAGCCCACCAAACCCCGTGGCGACGGGACTGCTGAGAGTTCGTTAAAAATTGAAAGGCCAGCCAAGACCCAAACCTCAATACCATCAACCCCCTCAGCAAGATCTTATACGTATTGCTGGTTTGTTTTGTTCCATTAACCTTCAATGACGGATCTGCCATTGTTTGTGTGAGTTGCTTAAATGTCTTCGCGTCTACGCACAACGAATAAAACACGCGCATAGATGGCGCTAACAAGCTAGATTTGATGCTTTGGACCGTAGTATGTTGCTATGACGAAGTCCAAGTGGGCCCAGGCGCGGATTTACCATTAGGCCAAAAAGGCTTAAGCGTAAGGCCCCCAATTTTGGGGGTGGCGAAATTTTGGGAGTAAGGACAATTTCCAGCATTTCTGTAAGCAGTTATTCTCTAATTTTTGTTTTGGTTCAACGCACGTTTTTTTCTTATGTCACTAACGAAATGTCTCCATAGAAGAATGAGCGCGAAGGATTGAAGTGAATGACGATGAGCATTCTTTTTTTATGGAGTTAAGAATTGGTTGTTGTTACGTATAATGTGTGGAACAAAACGCCTGAATCAATTTTTTTCTGATTACACGAGGCCAGTGAGCTAATCAATAAATATGTATAATGTGAATGTGGTCAGATAACTTCACCACTGCCTTTTTTCTTCGTTTCATTGTGACTGTATTTGTTCGTAATATCAAGGGAATTGAGAATAAAGTAATATGTTTATGAACTGGAACAAGTTGTTCAGTGAATGTAGCAAGCACGTGTAAGTGCTAATTCGTATGACATCAGTCGTCGCGAACCTTCCAGAAGGACCCCCAATTTAAAATCGCCCAGGGTCCCGAAAATGAAAATGCGCCCCTGCGAGTGGGACCGATGAGTCCCTTTGTATGTGGACGTGTGAGGCTGCATAGTACCAGGCGCCATTTGGGCAACAGTTCTTCCTTGCAATTGAAGGGCAACAGTTGATTAATAAAAATAAATAAAAATATGTTGTTCTGAGTGAAAGGTTAATATGCGTCATGCGCCTAAACGATTGGAGTTGCGATATTAACAAAATGGGAAGTTTGCAAATCGTGCAACGCTGAATAGTGAAAAACCAGAGGATTTCGAAAAATTCATCTAGTTTGTAAAACGTTGAAAATATGTTGTTTTATGATTTTTCCTAAATTTCGGAAACAAATGGAGTTGTGAAAAGGTTTCTTCAATATTTTCCCTGTAGGCACCAGCTAGCGTGACATTTCGCCTGCCTGTGTAATCATTTCAATAAACAAAGGTAATCAACAAGGGCGGCGGAAGCGGTATGGCCAGGGCCATACCAACCAAAATATTGGTATGGCCCTGCCAGACCAATGTAAGCATCGGAAAGTAGTTTTTTAACAAAACATTAAGAAAGCAAGTTACATGCATTAAGCGAGAAAGAATCGCACAGCACGTTCGACCTTTCGTTGGTGTTAGGACCTGATCCACAGACCGTTGATTGTTCAGAAACAAAGCAATTGCTGCATCACGGCGCGTTCTCTCGCAAATGTAGTTATTCCACGTTGAGGTATCGACTAGTTCAGGGGTCTCAAACACGCGGCCCGCATGTGGCCCGCGAGGACCTTTTGTGCGGCCCGCGATGCTTTTTGGGAATTTTCAAATAATTAGTATTGATTTTATTATTTTAATTTATTCAAATACGTTGCCAAATTGCGTTGAAAAAAGATGCCGCGAAATAAGTGAATCAAACCTGAATGATACCCAGTGCGGTTTTCGTCCCGGCCGTGGCAATACAGACCACATTTCACTCTCCAGCAAAATTTTGAGAAATATTGGGACCAGGTTTTTTTTAAGGAAAATGTTAGGTACCCGATATGGATCTGTAGGGACCTGATTTCTCTGACTCTAGGGACCCGATTTTCTCTGGTTCTAGGGACCCGATTTTCTCTGATTCTAGGGACCAATGATTAATTATTTTCTCTGATTCTAGGGACCGATGATTATTTTCTGATTCTAGGGACCCGAGTTTCAAGTCTAGGGACCCGAATCGGGTCCCTGAAACACCTTAAGAAACCCTGTCTTGGGAGTATGCTAAAGACGCCTTCGCATGCTTTGTCGACCTCGAGAAATCATACGACCTGGTTCCTTGTGAAACGTTTTGGGGAGTGTTGCGTGAGTACGGTGTTGACGCCCGCATGTTGCTGGCCATCAAGTCACTGTATTCCTGCTCTGACGTGCGTCCGTGTCGGGAGAGTTACATCACGACCGTGCACCGTTGGTGTTGGAGTCCGACAAGGGTGTGTGCTCTCACCGCTTCTTTTCACAGTTAACAGCAGTGGCTCTCAAACTTTTCGGTGAAGGGAGCCAAATCTAGACCTAAGATTTTGTTGGAGAGTCTTACCAAAATTTTTTAACACAATTCAATTCACACGTTTTTTTACAGCGGTACGAAGTCTGTTACACAAAATATCAGACGTTTTATTGAAAGACTGCTGAGGGTCGCGCAAAGCGTGCCTGGGAGCCAAATGCCGCCCTCAGAACCGGAGTTGAGAACCACTGGTCTCATGAATTGGATAGACAGTCACAGCTGAGTCGACGAGGGTGTCACAGTCGGGAGGTTCAGGATCAACCGTTTACTTTTTGCAGACGATTTGGTACTGCTAACATATTCTTCAGCATGCACTCGATCGGTTTTCTGCTGCGCGAGACCGAGCCAGAATGAAAATTAGCGCTAAATATGCCGAGGTCCTACTGTATGTTTCTCTACAAACCCACGGCAGTGTATGCGGCAAGTGAGCAGCAAATGGTGACGCAGTTCTGCGTGAGCTTTATCGCTCTGTGGTCACAAAACGGGAGCTTTCAAACACCGCAAAGTTGTCAGTTTTCAAATCGATATTTGTTCCGATCCTTACCTATGGTCATGAATCTTGGGTAATGACCGAAAGAATATTAACTCAGGTGCAAGCACCAAAGATGGGATCTTTGCGAAGAGTCCATGGTGTGACAAAGGGGCGTACCGAGGTTAGGTTGCGCAAGAAACAAGTTTGGCGCCTCCATATTTGAACCTAAGCTATTTTGAGATTAAATTTCCTGCACTGAAGAAAAAACTTGCGACCTTGTTGCGACTTTTCGCCACCCGCCAGTGACTCGGCGCGCGGGGCGTTGTGCCCCCTCGTTACGCCCCTGGTGTGACACT
>Ga0210059_1003725_pt1 | contig 24531 bp, 14 predicted proteins | sample Ectturendosymbi2_FD_188042 | JGI IMG/M metagenome (GOLD analysis project Ga0210059, IMG submission 188042) | Ecteinascidia turbinata endosymbiont from Florida, USA - Sample 2 (SPAdes) (version 2) | ecosystem: Host-associated > Tunicates > Ascidians > Unclassified | place: Key West, Florida...
AAAGTAACAAGTTACGAAGCCCAAGTTCAAGTTTTGTCTGTTGAGAAAAAGCACTTGGAGAAAGAAATGCAATTACTGTCTGGTCGCATGAAAGAACAATCGGATACATATTCAAAGTACGTCATTGCATCTTGTACAGTGCTCTTGCTTGCTAAAAATGTATTCCAGATAGTGCGTGGATCCAAGAGCATTTCGGAACACTTGCCTTCTCAAACGAACGTTGGCCCTCGTGAAGTGGCCTCCCTCCCCAAATGAAAATCTTGTTGAGATTATTTGATGAGAGTTTCACGACTCCGCAGCAAGCAGCATCAATGTCATAATATGTACGCATACTGCATTGGGGAATTTTGCGTTATTGCGACGAATATTTTGCACTTCGTCGTTTCAACGGTTTTGCTTTACTCCCCTTACACAGGCTATGGCAAAGTCGATGCTGCAAAAAAATTCATGAAGTGATAATGCACCCAACGCCCATATAATTTAAAAATTGTCATTTTCAAAGTTTTTAAATGTGTAACAACATTGCGATATTTTGCTTTTCAATGATTTTTGCCTGGTTTTCCACGTCACTCACATTTTGAAAGACACCCTCATGGACATGTTACAAATCAACTGGATCTGCAATTGTTGAGTTATGCGCCGTTTATTGTTGCTGGAAGTAATAGGGATGAGTAAACTGAATGTTGAGTATATTTAATTCCTGTTTCCAAGATCAAAGTCTTTTTCCCTTTTCATCCGTTTTCAAACCTGCTTTCTTTTCGGACAGGTCGCGGGGCAGCAACGTTAGGAGCCCATCAAAACACCTCTCGGTTCTCAATTGCTGCTAGTTCCGCAGGCTGTACCCTAAGGTGCGACCAATTCAAGTAGGAGATAAAACTCATCCCAAATTGATATTTATGCTTAGTTTCCACGCTGTTATATTTCATTTGTAGCAACTTACGCTACGCCCTTTTCCTTACCTCTAAAATATATATTATTCATTAATTCATAACTGCTGGGCTCTGTTCAATGGCGTTTCCTTATTTTTCAGCTGTGACAGCAATGGATAAGACAGATCTGGCATCTAGTCAGGTTGAAGCATGAATCATTAAAACCCGCGTTTTCTTTTGCTGCGCAAGCGCAAAGGAATATAGCAGAGATAGGAGAACTGTACAGTAGAAAAATTGTTAAGAATGGCCAAAACATGATTTTAATTGTATTTAAGTGTCGGTTTATGGCGTCGTACACATTCAATCTATTCAGTATTTAAAGTTGAACATGAGCGCCTTTAAATTGAGGAAACAAAATTTTTTGAAAACTTCAGTTGATTAAGTCATTTTTTATCCGACAATCAATCACAGAACAAGTCAGCATGAAGAAGCACACCACGTAGATAACAAACACACTTTGTGATCTGGAATTAGGCTTAGCCTAGTGCTAAGCGACCGCAGGAGCCGATATCGGCTTTGCGGCACGATAACTCGTGAATGGCTGAAGCTACGTCGACACCTAAACCGTTGTAAGAAAGTTTTTTTACAGCGCATCTTTTGAGGTGTTGACGATGTTTTTCTGACGTCATTTGTATCGTCAGACCGGGGAAATCCAAAATTTTGGCGTACCAAAAAACAGTGGTTGTGTTCAGAAAAGTGTAGATAGAGATCCAAACACGTTAGAAAAATTCATTCTGCGTAAAAAATGTCGGCAATGACCGAAACGTTGTAGAAAATTTTACAAAAAATGTACCAATCTTTTTTGGGGGTCCAGGTGAGAAGTTTTCGATTTTTTGGGTGTATTTGTCATTTTTCTCTTTAAAAAACTCCATATTTATGGTTCCGAACACAAAAATATCTGAAAATTGCAGAACAAATTCAACGACTTTACAATTTCAGTCTTGAAGCCGAAAATGAACAACTTAAGGAAAAACTATGCATTCTGGATGAAAAACGCACTTCCGCAGTGTCTGAAGAGATCGTGGCTCTTCAAGTATTACTAAAAGAAAAAGATGCAAAGCTTGAAATACTTGAAAAAGAGGTAAGTTTTCTCCTAGGCCAGCATGAAAAAATTAAGTTTCACAATTAAGCGTTTGAAAAAACAGCAAATTTCTCGCTATCGCAGTGGGGAAGATGCGGGCCAATTGGAACGGATGTTTTCTAATCGGTGTGAACCTTGATCGTCCAGCAAATATTACACAAATTTTGTTCAGTTCAATGTTTATGGAACATAATTGTTCACTCCAAGGTTTACAAAAATTAATTTATATATTATGTTTTGAATGTTTTCAAAAATGGAATGTTTACATGATTTTTTAGGCTTGAAAATTTTCGATTTTATTCAATAGGTCCCACAATAGCGGGACCTTCAGAACAACCGTTAGGACCAAGGGAACATTTCTTTATTATAAACAATAAACCTTGACGTCCATGACTCGTTCTAAACGTTTTGTTCTGACCATGCATCCCTGCAATTTATCATCAAGAACTAGCTTTCAAACGTATAGAAAGGAATGTAATTTAAATCAAACATATGGACGAAACAAGATGACAGCACAGAATAACATTTGGAATATACTCTACAAAAATAATAATCGCTTGCTTGAAATATTACATAATGATAAAACCAAAAGGCTGAGTTACTAAAGTTTGCTAATTTATCTCAGTTCAATAACTCTTTTGTTCCTGTTTTACAAGACGTGAAACTATGTTGTTGATAACAACACGCATGTATGCCTGTCTATGCATTCAAGCGGTTTCTAGATTTCGTCAAACGGTTCTAAATCCTGACTCGCATGGGTATGTTATCGCAAATGCAATGAGCACAAACTGCACTGGTGCTGTTTCACAAAGTCTTTGAAACATAACCATAGCCGAGTACCAACACTCTTTCAAAGTTTTACTCTCAAATCACATTTCAAGAGCACGATTTGAACGCAGTTCTATAAGATCTTCTTTCAGCTCTCCATAATCTGACATTTCATCCAACTTGAAGGAGTATAGATTCATAATCCATACTTGAGAAGTTTCACCTTCCCTACGTCAAAATAACTATCAAATGACGTGGATGGCACTTCCAAATAAGCCACAATGTCTTCACAAACACTAGGAATCAAACTCGAAGATTCATTGTCATCGACTATTTCTTCAAGTGATAGAAAATTCAAATAATTCCCTCTTTTCACTCGCCGACATCAGCGAGATAACTTATCTTTAAACGCATTTAGCTTTTCATAGGAATTCAATTTGTTTATAATTTTCTCTTTAAATGATAAACTCAGATCATCATGTAACTCATATACGCTAAGCTTTGGTTGAATTCTTGCGATCCCAACTCCTCAAACAGATCACAGTGACGTTCCTCCAGAAAGACTTCGATTTTTTCTCGCAGTTCGAAGAAGCGGATTAAAACTCTCCCATGTGAGAGCCAACGGACTTCTGTGTGGAAAAGTAAAGCTGCATATTCACTTCCAAGACCTTCATAAAGTGACTTAAGCAGTTTGCAGCAGAACATATCAACGAATTGGCACCAGCATTGCCGTAAACGAAATTGGGGAATTTTCATTATTTTTGTCACGCAGGCTGAACAGTAACAGTAACTTCTCAGAAATAGAACGTGATAACGTAGAAATAAATGGTTATTCCATATTATGTTAAGAAAGTAAAACTTTTTAATTGTTTTCAAATCCACCAAAGTTACTGACATAAAAGGCAGTATAATCGGGAGCATCTTCGGTGAAATCGTGCTTTCACCCACTCACCACTGGGGGTAATTCATTTTTTTCAGAGGATTCGCTGGCAGGATATATTTTGTCTGTTGGTTCAAACATAGTCGTAGAAATCAGATGGAACCTTTACATGTTGAGGATGGAAGTATTACGCACAAACTATCCTGGCAATTATAAAAGTATTGAAGGCTAAGCATTCTAGGATAAATGCTCACAAAAAACATGTCAAATCTTCATCCTTCCTCTGTTATATACGAGGCATTCCCGCAGCTGAAAAATATGAAACAATACTTTTGAAAATCGAGCAATTTCGTTTTGCAAAAAATTGTGAAATGATTTTGAAGAGCTGAAAATTTTGAGTTTTGGACAAAATTGGTCGAAAATTTGCAGATAGATGTGAGAGGAACTCTTGTCGTTTGCAGTCATTCAAGAAAGAAAAGTGTTTTTTAGTAGTTTCCCCATAATCCACAACGTGTTTACGTTCTGATTGAATTGTAAGGCACTTTCCCGTTAACATTTAATTTTATTCTCTCATTTTGTAACTTTATATAGTTAAATTTTAGAAAAGAATTCACAATTCATAGCAATGACTATCTTTCTACATTAGATGCAAAAAATGATTTCCTTTGCTATTAAAGTATTTACAAAACTTTGCCAAAAACTGTTGAATGGCTTGGCTTTCTGCTCGCATTAATTTTGATAAAAAGTTTTGCTGGTCGTCAGGAGTTAAAAAATTATCTGGATTGCAGTGACAAAAAAGCAAGTGATCAAGCATGATAAAACATCTCTTACCTGCACAAAACCCAACTTGAAATGGTTCTGCTAGTTTGGAAAGGTCCAGAAATGCATGAAGTAATGAAAAGAAAAGCTATTTAGGATAACATATGCAGCTGAGTATAATGTCCGCAACTTACCAAAAAATTATTAGTTTGTGTGTGTCTGCTCAGCAATGATCAACCTTGCTACTTCGAACTTTGGAGCTCTGCCTCCTTTTGAGTCACGCTATAGACGCGAGCAGAGCATCCAATTTGAGAACAGCTGCTTCATACGTTTTGAGGAACTCCGCAGAATGACACAATGATTGCTTCAAGCGCTTTTTAGCCACATCTTATTGAATAACAACAAAAGGCCCTGTTCTATATGTTGTGAAGCTAAAGTTATAGTAAATACAATATTGATATGCAGAACGTCTCTGATCTCAATGCTCGTCTTGAAGCAGCTGACAAGAAAATACAACTTCTTCAAAGTGAAATAAAAGAGTCTAATGTTGAAGACCTTGTTTCCGAAAATGAAATACTGAAGGTTTGTGCTACAACATACAAGCTGTTTTCGCAAACTGAAAATTTTCAGCATGGTAATCTAAAACAGAATTTTTTTTGAAACACTGCTCATATGAATGAATTTAATTTGTAATCAGACACGAAGTCCATAGTACAAGCACACACAGGCCCGTAACCAGGGGTAGCAATTCCCCCTGAAAAAGTTTTTTGCTTCCCTGGAAAAATGTGTTGGTCATAGTTTAACTATTTGGCATAGTTTAAAACTATTGGACATAGTTTAAACAATTTGGACTCCTCTCAGAAAACTCTACGCCCCCTGGTGTCCCAAGCTGGTTACTGACCTGATCACACACTGTCTGCACAACGCAGGCTGATAAAAACAGACAAAACAGCGTTTTACAACGGCGTTGGAGCAGAACCACAGGGTTACAGACACTTTTTTAACATTATTGTTCGCTAGCCCGTAACACTTGGTACAACGCTACATCCAGAGTAGGACGCTAAGTCTTAAACTGATCGAGGTCAGGTGAAGTATGAATGCATTGTGGCATGCCACGCCCTCACACGAACAAACACTGCGATGTCCGAGCACACAGTCACAAAGTAAAATGTGATTGCAAGGAATGAGGACGAATATAAACAATCTGACTACATCAACGCATGCAACCATACGTTGTTAGATTTTCTGCATCTTTCGAGAAACAGGTACATATCTTTCTTAATAAGGCCTCAAAGTAGGAGTGTTGCATTAAACCTGATGACTTAGTCGCTCTCCAGGGCAGGTTGTATAGAGCTCTGCATCTAAAATTAAAGGCCACCCGCAATCGCTGCATGCATGACTTCCTGAAATTGCACCATAATTGTGATGCATACATAGGCGTACAAAAGGAACGAAAAAGTACGTTTCTAACTGCATTTAAACATCGGGAAAAAGAAGCTCGCAGCTTATTTGCTGCACAATATTGATATCGCAGTTGTATCTGAATGTCTTTGTCATCTGAGAGCTCAGTATCCAGTACTATCCCCAGATATTTGTAGCTTTTGACAGATTTTACGTTTTGACCGTCCAGTGTCAGTAATGGGATGACTGTGCTTTTTGCACTCTTAGCCTTAAACGTCATACGAACAGTTTTGTTGCAGTTGAAAATAATTCCACGCGATTCTGCATAAGCCTGACGCACACCTAGTATATTTTGCAACCCACATACACTTGGACAAAACACGCAAATATCATCAGCAAACATCAAGTGTTTTAATAAGATTTAACCAATGTAACGCCCTGCTTTAATGTTATTTAGCTCAATGGAGAAACGATGTAAATATACAGCAAACAAGTATGGACTCGATTCTCCCCCCTGTCTAACCCCATTAGTGACATGAAACGGTTCAGACAAATGCTTGCCCCATTTTCTTTGCATCGTTTGTTCCTTGTACTAATGTTTCAGTAGCCGCACAAAACACATTGGTACCTTTCTTTGAATTAATTTCTCAAATAATTTCATGTGTAGTACTCGATCGAATGCTTTCGAGGCATCTAAAAAGACAGCATGCACTGATGAACCATGGGTTACGAAGTATGAAGTTTTTTTAATAATATTAAAGTTTCAAAAATTAATATTAATAAAAATTAATAGTAGGAAGTATGAATAATCATAAAAAATCTGCTTTAAATGTGCATCATGTGGTATGATGTTTATTCTGATGAATATGGTATTCCAAGTGTATTCAGTTATTCAGTTCCTTCTTTCGAACATGCCTGTTTCATTTAAAACGAAAGATTGGGAAAACAACATTTCAGCAGTGGTTTGTATTCACGCCTTCTCGTTTCACAAAGAGCTAGTGGCAGAAGGGGTTTTATTAGAGTGGACCGATGGTCAGTTTGGTGCAAAGTGACCACCGCTTCGTTAACAAGTTTTGCTAATGGGGAAAACTGTTGATTGTTTTGCCTATCAGTTTCTTTTTCAAAGAAAAATTAAGGAGGAAGTGTTGTGCTCGACTGTTGAATGTTATCTCATGAAATGGTGAAATGGTTTCTTCTGGAGTCTGAGTGGCTATTTGTATAACTACGGTAATGTCAAAAAACGTTTAAAATCAGTTATGTATTTTAGACCCTCTTTTCCGACTTTTCCCGCAAACGCTAAACATAGATCCCCCAATTCACTTGTGTAACAAAAACAATGAAACATAACCTACGCGCATGTGCATCAAAGGTTATATTAAATGTATTGGCGCACCGAGTGAGCAGGGGAGGGGTCGAAGAGGCCAAAACACCGAAACACAGCACATGGCGACTTACGTATACAGACACCTTGGCTTCCCTGAAAAACAATTTATTTGAATGGTTATTTAAAAACAATTTTTATCGGGAACAGGACTACTTGAATGACAATATTGTCTTGTATAAAACGTTTTAACCGGTGCCTTTCAACACGTTCACTAACATTAGATATTTTCTTTCAAAGCGAGAATAAAACGTTACGCATAATTGTCTTTATACGTCACGAATTCCTTTATGTTTGCTCCACGTTTGGCTAAATGCTGTGCGAAAAAAAACATTATTGAGTAACAGTTGTTGGTCCAAAAACGTGCTGGATTTGCTGACATTTCAACATTCCAAACATTCACTAGTTTGACTCTCTTATTTCTTTAAACGTAAAGTTAGCAGGTAGTAGATAGCCATAGGGAATGTCGAGTCACAGGCTTGTTGTCGCCGTAAACAAGCCAGTTAAGATAGATGCAGGAACGGAAAGAGCGATTTAGCTTTTTTTACATTTCAGTTGTGGACAACCTTACAAACTCCATTTGCGCGCCACTTTTTCAGGCCCACGACCACCAGACCTTTCACGGACCGTCTGTTCGCTCTTTTGCTCTACAGGGCATAGATCTTTTTGGCATACACGAAGTTGTATAGATCTTTTTGGCATACACGTCCACCTGGGAACTCAGTGAAAAAGTCTCTGCAAAATTTTACCACATGTTTTAAGAAGTATTTTTCCATATTGCAAAGATTTTGTTCAAATAATTATGTTACAAATCTCTAGGCTATTGTGATTTCTTTCCACCGTTGTTTATTTTTGGCGTAGGTCGGCCGTTTTCAGGAAATCTTAAAGAGCTGTTTAGCTTGGCGGGCCGCAGTTCCTATCGATGTTGCAGAAAAAGTTGTCCAGTTCGAGCTGATCAACTGCACTGCGAGGACCAATGGTCAGGCCACATCAGTGGCTCAAAGCAGCCAACCCGCCTCCGACAACGTAACAATTTGTCCTTGTGTAGTGAGATTCTGGCACTTTAGAGCAGGGTATTGCAGACAGGGATGACCAACCGTGGCTTCAGTCTGATCCCTACCAATGAGCAGCGCAACGGACGTCGGATGCCTCCAACTTGGGTTAAAAAGCAGCTTGCAGGGAAAAAGGCGCTGAAGTTAATTGCTCGTGTATTGTTTACCCTGTATGAAAGCCTATTCAGCCTTGCCATTGCACTGTAATGATTACAACATTTTCCCAATTTGCATACCGTTTGCAGACTTTGTAATTTTGCAAATGAGTTTTGCTGATTTTATGATCTAATAAACCAAACATTTCATGTTGAACAGGGTCTCAGTTAAGTGTTGGCAGAACTACGAATTTTAACTTAATGAAGATGCACATTTTTAACATCCCATACAAAGCAAAGTCATTTTAAGTCATTCCTTACAATATACATACAGCAGTCGACAGTTGAAATCTGTAAAGCTATAGTCCATGAAACAAATGCTACTACCGAGTTGTCTGCACCGACTAATCATACGTTTAGTAAAAAAGTGCTTTCAACCATTTATGCAACCAACGTGGACCTTTTTGAATTGCATGAAATAGTTTCTGACTTTTAAGTAATTTATAATGGTTTACTATGTGCAAATGGGCGCCGAAGACGACTTTAGACGCAGTCGTAACTCTATCTCGTTACGCCACTGATCACGTGATATCACGCAAACAAATTGAAACCATACCACTGGATTGAATCACCCAAGATACAAAAATTGCTGATGCGCGTCACCATCATTGCATTTGCGTTACTGTCACCAGAAAAAGATTGACGAGATGATGGAAGATGCTAGAGCAAAAAGTGTTGGAGAGCAAAGTTTAAGCGAGGAAAATGCTTTGCTGAAGGAAAAGGTAAGATCATCAATCCTATAGCTTCACTAACTGATCATGAAAACAATCACTTACTTTTGCAACATTTGTCAGTTGCAGACACTCGAAGAAAATGTGTGTATGTGGGCGAATGGTCAAAGCGAAGAGCCACAACGGGAAGTCTCAGATTTGCGGTATGGTTTTCATAGTGTGTAGCAGTCCACGGTACTGTGCTTGAGTTACCCCAGCTTGCTTTTTCACAAAAACTCATAAGCGTTCAATTTCCTCAGCAAAAACTGCAAAATAGGAATCACATTTTGTTATTCAATAAACACTCTTAAATATGTAATATGTTTCAAATAAACACATCCCCACTAGCGCTTATGAACCATTCTTCAACAGTCGATTTAGTAACGTGACCGTTCAGCGAGACAGGCGTGGGTGACGTCACGATCGTTCATCCAGAACAGAGGTCCGCAAATACTTTTTGGTGCGACCGTAAAAAACAGTTCTAAATTCTCGCAACCCAATCATTTCGTGAGCATGTAATTTTCTGGATATACTTTATAAATTAATATCAGTTTTAAGACTACTATCGGCAGTAGCAATTTTCTTGCACAAAATTGTATGAAACTTAGCACACAAAACAGTAAACGATTGCTTTTGTTCTGACCAATGAAAATGGCAAATTTAAAATGTAAATTTAAACTATTTCGCGACCCAAAGTGAAAGGTCTCGCTAGTCGCTACCCAAATTCGGGTCGGGACCCACTATTTGCGGATCCCTGATCCGCAGCACATTCGCCGACATACAGTAACACAGTTGCGACGTAACAGCTCTGTGGCATAGTTACCCACTACACGAGGCATTTCGGTTACTCGACAATTCTGCCCACTTTCATGCACCTTGGTGGCAAGCGAATAAGAGCACAATTCAATCGACGGTAGGCTACTCAGGGATCACCAGTTACTGTTGCAAAATTGTTAAGTCTTATGAGTGGCGGCATGTCGAAGCCTGAAAGCTATTTCTTACCGGGGCGGTTGAGGATAAGGCTCTTGTCCAAGGAGCACTACAGTGATTCCACTGAGTAGCAGTTGATCGAACACCTAAAATTTTTTGGCCAGGCGGACATTCTACCACTGAGCTATTTCCACTTAATTTTCATGTGGACAATTTTCACTTGGTCTTCGTTTTGCGTGTCTTTGTAACAGATACACTGGGACAGGGTATAGTTTGGTGACCTATGCCCATGACAAGTTCTCAGAAACAACTTGAAGTTGCAAGACATCCCCATCTTCTATTAGTTATAGTCAGTCCCGTAAACAAGTGGGAGGCGCAAGGGGTGCTTCGCCACCTTGAAAAGTTGTTCGTCCCCCCTAGAAAAATGTGTTGGACATATTTTAGAATTATTGGACGTAGTCTAAAAAATGTTGACCACTCTCAGAAAACTCTTCGCTCCCCTGGTGTCCCAAGCTGGTTATGGGCCGGGTATAGTCCCAACAAATCAATTCCAAGCAAATCCTGTGCTGGTTACATTGGTCCGACTATAGACCCGGGGAACTTTGCTGGTACGTGATATTAATTTCAAATTATATTCTCTTTCAATAGACGGTTTAACAAACCGCATATTTCCTTTCTCGTGCTACGCCTAATGTTGGCTTGCCATTTGCGGAAGTGTGGTTCTTTTTTGGAAACACCTCGTAATACCTGCAGTCTTTTGTCCAATGCTATTAACTTAAGAGGTTTATAAACGAGAATTAAAATAATCTTTGTTTCAACAAATTTGACGCAGTTATATATTTTTTTTCAGAATGTGTATTCCGTCGACCTTAACAATCAAACACCCTCTGCAGAACGTCGTAAATTGATAATCGTGAAAAATGAATTTATAGACGTGTGCTGCGCCGTTGGCGTAACCGCTTGTTTTCAGAACTGTATGGTATCAGGGCAAGATATGGAGTTCTGAAAAGTTGTCCGCCCCTTTAAATGTTGAAAATGTCAAACTCAGGGCACGGACCATTACTTTTCAAGGAAAAGAAACAGATTTACAATAAATGTAATGTCGCTACGTAGTGAGGCAAGGTAAAACTAGGAAAATTATCCGAATGATGTCTTAAAACTTGGAAAGAATTTCTTTCAAATAGGAAAAAGCATGTTAATGGTCTTTTGTTTGGTCCTGCGATCATTTTCGAGAACAGCAATGGCAATTATTTACAAAGAGATAGGTAAGAAATGGCAAATAAATTTTGTTCGCATTCAACTCATAAAAATTAAAGCAACGGCTAGCGCAAGTGAAATCAGGGGAGCGATGTTTTATTAGGGAAGGAGCTTTGCGTCTCTCCACTCCTGTCAAATACTTTGTACACTGCATAGACCGTGATATTTTTAGAGCATTATCCTTTTTCTCTTTATTATTCAACATGTCTTGCGACGCTGATTTTCCCGGAATGACGATAGCAGCCGATCGACAAAAACTCTAAGCGTCGTAAAATTCCAGCAAGAAACACTGCTTCCAGCTGAAAAAAAAGTATTTTGAAAGAAATTTCCTTATAGGAAAGTTATCCCAGGGGAATATTAAGCTCAAATTATTTTTGAAGGGACCAGAATTCCCTTCAGTTTTTTCTAATGCTACTCGCACGATGATCAAAGAGCTGTTCGGACTGTACTTCGATGCTTGCAGGATCGTAAAAAGCTGATCCCTCTAGTCACGTACACCAGCAGTTCAAATGTTTCATATCCGCGTTCCTCACTTCGTTTTCCTCCCCTAATCAAAATCTGAACTGTGTTGTCCAGTAAACAGGAACTGGAAATCATTTTCTAAGAAACATTTATTGTTTTAAAAGAAACAACAACGAGAAATCCAATGATAATCATCTTGGTCGTTGCTAATCAGGAAATTGGGATCTCTGACAATCTAAGAACATTTCCCCTCTCGAAATGTTGACGTTAGCTCCACGCTCGTTTTCAATGTTCGACTCAGACACAGCGAATTTCCGCTACTTCTCTGTTTGCAGCTTACCTGGTTGATTGTTATTTCTGCCAGTTTTTTGCTGTGCACACGCTTCACATGCGTGTTTTGTGGCGCAAAGTTTTGCACTTCATATGAATCTTTGTTGACGATAAAAACAGTTATTTTCCAAAAGGTCTACTGTTATTTTAATCTAAAACATTGATATTTGCGTCGTTTTTATGTAAGTTTCAACTTCCATCCTGTTCTAAAGCTACTGCTTCCCGTTCTGGAATTGGATATCCGTTAAAACGATTTGTGTCTCGATTTTAAATCAGTGGGTTTCAGTAAAAGTCATGACGCGACAAAATTTCCTTCATTAGAACTCTCAGCTCTATGCTGATTTTAATTATACGCATAATATCTAGGACAGCAGTCACTTGTGCGTGCAGTTAAAACACAGCTATCTAGAAACAATTTTAGTAACAAAAAAGCTTTCAGTTTATCTTTAAATCTAATTTTAGAAATAAATAACGAATATTTTTATTTAGACATATTTTTTACAAAACAGTTTTTTAAATGTTTCAGAAATGAAAATATCATTTGGAATGTTTTCAAATTCTGGAAAACTTTTTAAAGTTTTTTTACAAGGCCCTATTCGAAAGTAACATGTTTGAAAGTATCATCATCTACGGTTTTCTAGAATGTGTAAGTTTAAGCTTGAGTACGAGAATCGTCGTCTGGAGAGAGATGTAAAGGTCTTCACGCAAAGACTCAAATGCATCAATGATGCGTCTGTGGAAGAAAAAGTAAGATATTTTTCGTATCAAAACAATGCTACCCAAGATGCAATGTCACTCAGCATCAGATCTGCGACCGAATTTTACTAAAACATTTCGATCTATATTGTCAGTAGCAATAACCAAAAATAAAACAAATTTTAGATATTGTTAAAATACAACGTTGCAAGCCACAGTTTTACCTTCACCGCCACTTGAACTACTGTATATAGTCGCACAGTATGTTGGTGCATATTCACTTTCAAATCTTTCTCGAAAGAAACACTTTTTTCCAGCAGGTTCCAACAAGGCATCGTTATTTTTTTACAGAGAACAGTATAAATTTGCTAAAAAGTTTAACCTGACAGCGTATTTTTATCCATGTATTAAACTCATTGGATGAACTGTTTTTATTGATACATTCAACAAATGATGTTCGCAGCAAATGACTTGTCCGGTGTGTGAAGAGGTGGAAAAAGAAAACGCTTGTCTGATTGAAGAAGTGATGAAGTTGAGGGCAAAACAGGATTATTTTGATGAACATGTCCTACATGACATCGAAGATATTCAGCATAACTATTCAGAAGCTGTCAAGCTCAATGTGATTTATGAAGAGCAACTAAAAGTTCTTTCCCAAAAACATGGGCATTCTCTTGCAAATCCAAAGATTGATGATGCATAATGGGACTGTTATGCAGGCGCTTCAAGCTATGACAGGGAAGGTAATTGTCAACTTCCTTCTGTCGTATCCATGGGCAACGTATGACTATCCTATCCCGCGGGACTCCCACGAAAATATAATATACGAAATGCATCATATCATGAGCATGTCTAATGTCGGTTTCTATTGAGCCGTGGCTACGGCACCCCAAAACTCCCATTTTGGAGGCCACGGCTGTGAGGGAGGCCAATGAAAACTGAGTGACCTTCTGATAGTTTTCACCTAAAAAGGATCCAGTTATGTTTTATTATACTCGCTTTTATGTTCTTTTAGAGTGTCACGGGTGGTCTGCGGAGCCCATTTCCATTTGGTTGCACCGTTGGCCACGCGGCTTGTTTTGCAGTGAATGCTGTACTGGTGGCGAGCCAGTGGCAGCATCGCGCATGAACCATTTACGGCACGTATTCATCCATCGAGACCAAGCGCACTGGACAGGCCGTAAGTCCCGATTTCGAAGTCTTATTTATATCTGACCTGACTGGGAATAGAACCCAACCTACCAGCTTTGGTGGCAGGTGCTCAATCACCTGTTCCACTCCGCCCGTTAAAAAGGTTCCAACAACTTTAAAGGGGCCTCGCGTCACTACGCCGTGGCATTGAGCCTCTGCGTTTAATACTTACTGTACTGTGAGCATAAATAATGATATTCAACTTCAGAATGTTCCTGCTATATGACATGACGTGGGTTAAATTTCAACTCCACAGTCCCATCCCATGAGAATCCCATTTCCATGGACAAACCCTTAATTGTGCTCCGGCATCTGAAAAAGTAATGAAGCATGTGACAAATATTAATGAAAACCGGATAAAATTAGATATAAAATGGAATAAAACTTTATTGAAGCTATGTAAACTGTTCAAAAAGCACTTAAAACTTGAATTTTGGAAAAAGTTTGAATTTTAGGCAGAGGTACGAGAATGACACATTTACTTATTATATCCAATATTTTCACGGTCAAATAACTAGGAAACTTAAAGTTAGGCAAAATTACTTTGTTCTCTAAATCAGGGACCGAGATTCAGGGAGGACATTTCCCCCTAACGTCTGGACAAGTGGAGGCAATATCTTTGGTTCCCCAATATTTTGTGATAAAAATGATGTAGTTGTGCAAATTTCTACCATGACCCTAATACACCTAAATCATGTCGTTATTTGTCAAGGATATCGGGATATGTTTTAAGTGAATAATCCTGCCAAGGAACTTGTGAGGTCCAATGATGCAAGGTGACGTGTGTTTGGCAAAACTTAAATACTATCCCGATGTACATGACAAACGACGGTATAGTTTGGGCGAACTTTTGGGTCATTGTAGGGCGCAGCCATGCTGATTAATAGAATCTCAGAGATACATGTGGAATTTCATTATGTAACTACCAATTGTTTGAATCTCAGAGATACATGTTCATAAATTCTACTTTTACTCAAATATGACAAAGAACTTTTCAAGTGCTAATTCTAAAGTTTTATGTACTTAGTTAAGAAGCAGTAATAATTCTCAAGTAGCCTACTAACACAGTATTATGCAACTGCCATAACACCATGGGCGTAGCCAGGAGGACACTTGGGTCATGGTCCGCAAAATATATTATTTCCATAGTTTGCCTCCCATTTTGTACAGTTGAATGAACAAGGTGACGTCATCGAAACAAACACGCATATCGCACAAAATTTGTCCCCCAAAGATTTCTCGGTCCCTGCTCCCAAGCAAATTGCTCCCGTTTTGCTACAACTGTAATAAACTAATTTCAAGTCGTTTGAAAACAAGGAAAGCGACTTTTTAAATGGAAATGTTGCCAAGAAAAATACTTAGGCACAAAACTATTGCACGCCTATCGAAGCGTTCGACTGCTTGATCTTCTCAATATCTCACCTTTTTGCTTGTTCCAATTGCTCACAGTAAATCTCAAAATATTCGTTTTGCGCAAAATTGTTGAAAATGTGATTTGCTTAACTTGTAAATGAATCTTAGTAATTTCGTTGGGTGATTCTGGATTGAAAAACGTGAGGTTGTTAATGCCACCTGCTTATCTTGTTCACCACGCAAACTTTTTAACGACTTTGGTGTACTATGTTAGCTAACCTATTGCACCCCTAACATGCCGGCCATGATTGCGAATCCTTTATCTTTATATTTTTTGCGCAAAGCACTTGGCTTTGGTTGGGTAGCTTCCACGATCGAAACAACTGGAAGCGAATGCGTGGTAAATTTGTTTTGTGAGGGTTGGAACCCACCTGGCTGTCACTGTCGATTGCGTTGGTAACACGAAGACAGTTCGTAATTTTGAGAAAGCATCACTGCTCATCATTTCTGGCGTTCAGCACGAAACTGATTTATTACGGCAGTGTTTTTTTTGTTTGAGGTACGCTTGCAGTCGTTACCACACATTTTCGATTTTACTGTATTTAAACGTTGGATTTATACACGTGAAGTTAGTGTATTTTTTGGTCTTTTCTGGTGCTCAGGAAGTTGATTTCTAGAGAGCATGCACTTGTTGGTACGAGCAAGACATTCTGAAAACGAGCAAACGCTGAAACAATGCACCAGTAAGCAGCAACTAATACATTCTATCATTGTCAATGAAGCATTACGTAATGGGTGAAAAGTCAAAATTTGTACCAATGCATCAGACATTTGAAGTGAGCGAAAAAGTTGGATATGAAAATGCACATCATTGAATAAAATCATGCAAATTGTTCATAATCAAGGCATCAAATCTCGCGACGAAATAGGCAACTTGGTGTTGCCGAACATTGCCTGGGCTTATTGAGGTTCGATATTATAACTTTATGGCATGTCCATGGGCGTCCGGAGGGGGGGTTAAAATGGGAATTTGCCCCCCTCCGTAAATTGGGACTAAGAACCAAAATTTATAGAAAACCGAAATTTAACAGCTAAGTTCCGATTAATTCATTTAATTGTTGCAATGACGGTTTATTTTCCAGTCTGACACTGACACTGCACAAGAGACAGGTTAACTGTTCTGGTGTCATGCAACGATGAGATTGCAGTTCGTTCATGTCCGCTGCAGAGACAGGTTGCGAACTTGCTAGCGGATTATTCTACTGTTGGTCTTTATTGTGTAACAATAACACGGCAATAAATTTTCAAACGTTCACTTCAAGCAGGGCCGTCACCAAAGTGGGGTCAGTGGTGCCCCCCATTTGAAATCTCTGCCCCTCCATTTCATGTTTGGCTCTCCGGTTGCGCATGCATACAGAATTGTTTTTAAAAATGTGCCCCCCCAGCTGCGAAATCCTGGCGACGGGCCTGCCTTCAAGTTACGGTAATAGTTTTTCCGCATGTGACCAGGTCTCCCACTCAAGGGCGTACGCAAGGGGAGGTTGAGGTTAAACCCGCCCCTGCAGTTTGATACGTTACAAAAACTTTATTACCTGCGCAAAGGAGATTAATTGCTTTCGCATACTTTTTGCTTGTTAATTTGTCGACTTGATGCAAATACCATCCAAAGGATTTCCATGCAAATTTCAAGGAATATTGTAAATGGGCCAAAAAGTAATCATAGGTTTCAATGGGAATCCAGGTTGTCGTCTGCATCCAGGAACCATCTCACCATTTTTTGCAGACCTTTCGTCCACTACGTATGTTTAAGATTGCGTTCTGCGATAGTGCGCTTTATCCAAAACAATTGCCCTTATTTTGTCTATTACGACTGATCAGTGCATGCGCTGACCGCATTGGCTACATTACGTACCATGATAGAACTGTGGCACGAGCTCAAAAATAGCAGTTGTTAACATAGAAGCATTCAGGCATTCTCAGCAGAAAAAAGGAAAACAAAAAGTTTGCTGGACTTCTATACACAGCAAAATAGCGAAAGTTTTCTTGCGTACTTTATGCGCATTCTCAAACCGTGTGTAGTTTAGCAAGATTCGATGTTCCAAACCGGGGTGTGCGCCAGCCACTCCAGCCGCACACCTTCTAAGCTCGACTGCTCGTATTCACAGCCTGATTTTGCAGTTGTAAATTGCTCTGACGGAGTGTTGAGTGTGTTTTACTCCCCTGTTTTAACGCGCAGCTTCATATTCCGGGATGTAGTGCTAACAAACAAAGTTGTGGAACGCACCCAAAAAATTAGCTATTTTAAAACAGTTTCAAACTCATTTCAAAGCAAAACATCAAAAAGGTGTGGGAACGCCGTTCACACGCTTTCCCGCCCCACTACATCCCCGCTGATATTTTTGCAGTTATGAACTGCTGTGTCGTAGCGTTGAGTGTATTTTCATCCGATATCGCAACTTGGAGCGCTGGTAGTTTATGTTCATTGCAAAGACACATGAAACAAGGATACTGCGTGTAGAAGAATATACAGTACATACTGTCTCAACAAACTTCGTCATTTTCTGCGCACGCCACTGCTTCCACCAGGGCCGGATTTAACTGATGCGAGGCCCTAGGCCAGTGGTGCTCAAACTTTTTCGCTCGTGGGCCACATTTTTCTTTCAGAAACCCTTCGCGGTCCACAAGAATTAATAATCCCAATAAAAATTCTCTAAAAAATTCTCTTAAATGATTAAAGTGTTAAGTTTTCTTTCCAATGAAAATTGTTTCGCGGGCCACTCCAGAGGGCCTTGCGGGCCACATGTGCCCCGCGGGCCACGGTTTGAGCACCACTGCCCTAGGCTAATCCACTTCTGAGGCCCCTCTCCCATTGTTGCGAGGATAAAAATGGAAAGCGTTATTGCGAAAATCCGAATATGACGCTCTGAAAGTACGGTCACTAAAAAATTCTAAATCATTACTGGAGTGCGCACGATCACTGCGTTTGTTCCTGCCTTCGACGCAAAAGCGTTAAATTGCACGGAATTGTTGAAATCTTACTTGACTGGTGAGAAAGGGGCGATTAACTGCCACAGGCAAGTCAAAAGAAATTGCTTTAATTTAAATATTTGACAAAACACATGGCTTACATTTTTAATAAGAATAACATCTGTTTTTTCTTATCTGTTTTAAAATAAAAACAAACACACTGCATCTACATAGTATGTGTGGCGGCATAAAGACTTTAAAGCACAACGTGAGGACCATTTTGCAACTCGCTCACACCACGGCGGCTGTAAAAATCTCACACACACGAGCGAAACACGTCACGTAAAACGCACCCAAATGGTTGTAACTGTTATGTTCACGATTCGCATGTTTCTTACTTTTTCAGACTGGTTAGAATCGAATGCAACTAAACTGTCGCGTGAAAAGATGTGAAGTTTTAAAACCAGAACCGTCGCCAGAAAGTCTTGAATAGGGGGTCTAAATTTGCGCAAGGGGACTTGACATTCTGAAAATTTGATAAAATCTTTACTGACTTATAGTGTTTCATAACTACATTTGGAAGGGCTGAGCTCACCAATGCCCACCGTGGCGACTGGACTGGTTCAAATTTCGCTTATTCTGTCATTATTGAAATACGTATAAAGAAATAACAAGCTACAATCATCGAATCAATTAAGGCCGAAAATAACACAGTAAACTGTTGAAATGGTTTTGTCCTGCCTTCTTCATAACAAAATCATCTAAGAATTCATTACAATTTGTTTGCCTAAGTTTGTCACTTTTAATGTACCAAATACGTAGTGTGGACAACCTCTCCTGAAACATCGTGACGCTTTAATTCATTTTTAATTCTTTTGAATCTTGAAAAGGACCTTTCACCTGAGCAGTTAGTGACCATGAAGCTAGAGAAATAAGACTTCGCGTGGTTGCATAAACTATAAGAACCACTAATCTAAGGCATCAGACCCAAGCGCGCTTTTGTCATTTTTTGCTGTTTCCCTGTCTCATTGGGGAAGAGTTCTGCGGTTGCCAATTGGCAAAGTTGCTTTTAATTGCTTGCTATTCAAGCTCATCAAGATCTTCTCTGATTTGCTTAGCATGGGAGCAGTACAAACTTGCGCAAGTACTCATTAGCAATTTGATTTCTGAATGACTTTACTGAAAAAAATTCAAATGGAAAGAAATCACATCTAAAAATACCAATCGAGCTTTACACGATACAAACGCTGACAAAACTACTGTATTGCTCAGTCACCTAAGAAACAACTGTGCTTATATTGTAGGATACTGCTGCTAGCCCTACACAGCTCATATCTGCAGTCAGAGCTGTATCAGCCGCACTCCATACCCCCCAAGGGGGGCCCACACTGTCACAGGGACCCAAAATTCCAGTCCCGCCTCCACTTAGCACCCCAGAGAAAGCCTCGATCCCCCAAATTGAAATATGAACCACTAGAAATCAGTGAAGTTAGGGGCCCTTTGAAAGAAAAGTGCTTATGCATTACAGTTACTTTGGGCCCCTTTAAAGGCAAGGTATTTACGCAATACAGCTGCTATTGGGGATCCTTTGAATGCAAAGTAGCCAACTTATACATTACAGTTGCTGTTGGGCCCCTTTGAAAGCAAGGTACTCTACACATTACAGTTCCGAAGGGGGACCCGAAGCCCCTTAAACACACCACTGTACATAACCCTGACAATGATCTTATGTGAGAATATGAAACCGATTGAACACGTTTTGCTTATCCGATATGCGTACTTCTTCACCTGGTATGCGCATGTCGCATGTAAACACTGTAATGTAAAGGCATCTGTATATTATCGAACACATTGAAGTTGCTGATGAGTTTATCACTTCAAAAAACACAGATTTCACGCAATTTTCATAATTAAACCTAGACACACAGGTCGACTAATAAAACAGATCTGGGTGGAAAAACCTTTAGTGGGAGCCCCAGTCACATGCGGCAAAACGCCTGCTACCGTAACTTGAAGTGAAAATTTGAAGATTTATTGCCGTGTTTATTGTTATGCAATAAAGACCAAGAGTAACAACAATCCGCTAGCAGGGTTCGCAACCTGCCTCTGCAAGCAAAGGATCGAACATCGGACATGAGCGAACTGCGCACTTGCGCTAAGCGTTTCGGGGGCCTCGCGGTCACGACTTTGCCCTGATGGGCCTCGCGTTCATTTATCCGGCCCTGCCTACATGCTTAGTTGCAGGGGCGCACGCAGGAATTTTTTAAGAGGGGGCTGAAATTTTGAGAAAAATATTTTGCTCTCTCTAAAGTACAGGCTACCTTATTTACTATAACATTTATGTCATATATGCTATTTCAATTTTAACACATCAACACTTTTCTTGACCAGGTCCAGCCGCGACGTCTGTTTTTCTTTGCCCGTTTTCCTCCGTTACCGGGATTTTGTTAATCTGTTAAAGTACGATGTGATGTAGTGTAGCACTTCTCTGCAAAATTTTGACATTGTTTATGGAAGTTTGCAACATGCTCAGTATCCCGAGATATTGTTTTTAAAAGCAATCTCATGTTATAGAGTAGCATTACTTCATACCACTTCCAGCAAATTCTGGTGTCTCAGTCGGCTATTACAGTATTTGTCACGAAATATTACTAACAGCACTTTTCTCAACATCGCAGACAAGCAAAATGTCTTAAGGCAGCTTTAAAAACTCGGTCATTGCAATCAGTTTCGTTCAGTGAAAATGCACCAGCGTCTCTGTGACCCCTCAATGATATTTCTTGGCGACCGCAAAATTCAATAGTTCTCATGATATGGGAAAGACGATTTCGAATTTCCATGACAGCCTTCTTTCGACTGCTGTTTAAAGCATTTCGTACATCTCTGGATTTGTCGGCATCTGCCTGCACAAAGTTATCGAACATGGCTGCACATAATTTATGATAGTAACAGTTTTGGTGATCATTGTAATGTTCCTTTGCCTTTTTATAATTGCAGTGTGGTCCCGAAACTAATGAGCCAGGAGCATGGGCGTCGGAAGGATTTTTTCCACGGGGGGCAAGTGGAGTATTTTCCCAAACTTTTTTCCAGGGGGGGGCCAAAAGTGGTGAAATTTCGTTTTTACCCCTCGAAATTGAAAAAACAACCTTTTTTTGCTTATATTTTCAAAACCCAGGGAGCATGCTCCCCCTTCCGACGCCCGTGGCCAGGAGGTTTTGCGCTACGACTGACAGTCTGAGGAGCAAACACGACGCACCGTTTGCAAAAAGCTCCATTGTAAATATTACTGTATGCTAACCATGTAAATTCGTTTAACCATTGCTTCTGGAAACTTCGCTTTTGAGCACCAGCTGTTACATATGGAAACGGGAAACCTGAAGGAGGGGACCTGAGCACGAGCTAGTGTCATTTCTATCTCGTTTGCAAAAGTCTCTTTCTCTTGACGAACTCCTTTTCCGCTTGCGTTGTACAACTACAAACTTATCCATTTTTCCGCGCCCTTTTCTGACTATCACGGTACCCGAAAATTTGAACTACAAATTACGCCACGACAGTGGCGTAACTGACAGGAGAGCAAGGGGGCGAGCCGCCCCCCTGGCAAACTAAATGTAAACACTGGGCCCCCTTTAGTTGACATTTTGTCATTTAATATTATTTAGGTTGTTGTTTTTTTGCACATTTTTCGGGGTGTTTTCAGCTTTTTTAGCTGGTATTGGCATCCACGGCACTATTGTTTCTTTACTTTTTTCAGAGTTTCGATTAGTGGGCCCCCTTCAACTAAGCTTTGCCCCCTCCCCTGGTTCAAACCTCTAGTTACGCCACTGCAGGAGGTACAACTCCAATCGCAACGCATTGCGCAACACGTGCAGAGTTTCTACGTCATAGCATGTATGAAGCGGTTTCTCTCAATGCCATTATGACTCATGAATCGCAACGTCTTTATCCAAAAGCGACATTCAGCGATGGTTTCCTATAGTCTTAGCATGATTTGCTTATTGCAATTGAAGTGTAACACTCGTAACGTAATAAGGTAACAGATCACTACGCCACTAGTTATAATCTAATTCTTTGTATAGCTATGTATGCGTGTGTGGAATTGTTTTGTGTTTTAACAAATGTCAGCAACAAATTTGTGTTTAGGCGATTTCCGTTAAGGGGGTTCTATCCCCTTCAGCCCCCCCTGCGTGCGCCCCTGATTGGGCCCCGCGCCATGGTGTTTGGGTAGATTATCCAATTTTGCCAAATACACCTTGCGCTTGAGAATTCAGTGGAAACTCCATATAAATTACATTGTTAACAAATAACGCTGTCGTCAGAACTAGCAAATTTCCTCTCGAACGTGAGCAAACGTGCTCAGTTCTCGTGTTAGTGCTGTACTGCATATCTGCGCTCTACCACGATCGTAACACGGTTGACTGAAAACGATGACGTCATAAAATCGCTGCTGTTCAGAAGGGCCCCGCGCCTAGGTCTTGCATTGGGCCCCGCGCCCAGGTCTGGCATTGGGCCCCGCATCTGCTAGGGCCGGCCCTGGTGATTTAACTCCGTCGACACGGACACAATCTTCTGAACAGAAATACAGTTATTTAACGGCCAGCAAGAGGTACCCGTTAACACCGTGCTGTACTCCCGCAACACCCCCAAACCTTTTCACAAGGAACGCAGCCATATACTTCCGAGGTCGACAAAATATGTGTATACGTCTTTGGCAGGCTCCCAGGATTCTCGAAAATTTGCTGGAGAGTGGATATTTGTTCTGTAGTGCTACGGGCGCGACGAAAACCCCAATGGGTGTCCTCCAGCTTTAGTTCAATTTTTTCGCCTTATTTCTTTAACGAACTTGGCATGCTCTCTTCCTAGGAGGCTAATTGCACCCCCCCGAAATGAAGAGCTGGTTGCGCCCCTGACTCGATTACTAATAATTTCATTCTGACGATTACTTCGCATGAAAACTTTTCGTATGAAAACTCAAGACAGTTGAGAGCACCAATTGCCGTGCTTACAGAAACCTGGAACCGCAGGATCAGGGACTGAAAGATACTGTGGGAGATTTGCCTCATCTTGTAACTAGCCAATTTAGCAACAACAAACTAGTTGGAATAAGTATAGTTCAAAAAGAAGCGTGGTCACTTCAGTCTCGTAAACCAAGCAAATTATACATGTCTGGTTGCCACTTGCAAAGATTAAGAAACGAAGTTTGAGGCCTGCTATACCCTTGCAATACGCAGTAGAGTCATTCATGCGAGGACGGAATATAACAGCTGAGTTTAGTTGTCCAAGCAATATGTGCCACGTATCAGCTATTTCCGACGCCCATTTTGTCAGAGTTGTTAATTTTTTTGCAATGCTTATCAGGTTTGCATGCTGGGACAAATACAATGTAGTAATTTCAGGCTAGCCAGAGCACAATCCTATTTTCTAAGTTCATTATTCGGACTGAAGGTGGCGGTATGAGCTAATAACAACGAGCTTTCGTTACTTGCCAAACAACCGGATCATGCTGGAGCCATTGCACTGGACAGCCATTCTGTGAGAACAGAAAGTACTGTTATTTAGTTGTTTCACTTGAGGTTCAACTGTGGTAGAACATTAGTTGACATTTTAAGAGGTTCTTTACAGCAGCATGCAGCTAATCTTTGTATATCAAGTCTCGAATCGACGAAAAGAAGTGATGATTCTTTTTCGAACCAACGTAAAATTCGCTTTCAGTAAATATTTTCGATTTTTTCACAAGAAACTTGTGGCGCAACCTGAAATAGAATTCGAGGACTGTGAAATTATATGAAATTCATCATTGTCAAGTCCAGCACAAAATCCATGTTTTACTGCTATTTGCATTTGGCATCAATCGAATCGACAGCTGTCGTATTTTCCATTGCAGACTAAGATAAAAAAGACACTAAAATTAAGGGTTGAAATATGTAACAGCAGCGAAACACGTAGCTGAAATATATTCTGTCCAAAACAAAATTGCTAAACACCAAATTTTTGTGCTAAGTGGCATTCAATTACACACCTGATAATTCTAAACCTTACAATCTTCCCCAAACCTTGCATGAGGATATCGTCTAGATCAGGGCTTCTCAAACTATGGGTCGCGACACCATTTGGGGTCGCGAAATATAATTTTGGGGTCGCGAAATATAATTTTTTGGGGTCGCGAAACAAATTGGCTTGACAAACCAGATATAAATGTTTTTGTAAACTAATGGGACGTTTGCATGTATCA
>Ga0210059_1003726_pt1 | contig 24528 bp, 15 predicted proteins | sample Ectturendosymbi2_FD_188042 | JGI IMG/M metagenome (GOLD analysis project Ga0210059, IMG submission 188042) | Ecteinascidia turbinata endosymbiont from Florida, USA - Sample 2 (SPAdes) (version 2) | ecosystem: Host-associated > Tunicates > Ascidians > Unclassified | place: Key West, Florida...
CTATGATTCTGCCTTCTGTGAAAACAATGTGTATATTTTACCTTACCTATGTATATCTCCCACTTACTTGCACATCTTACAGAGAAGCGTTTTAGACGCTCTGTACAAACTGTACATTTTTGGCTTTGCAGACACTGCAGTGCATAGGCCAACAAGACTAACCGACCCTGTGCTGCGTACAGATTGAGATTAATTGAGCGTAGAGCCTAAAATATTGTTTGCATTTTCACTCACAGCGTCAACCTTCTAATTGGCACACTCTGCTGTGGCTTTTTACAGTTAAATACAGTTATACCATTGGGGTTTCTGCTCCAAGCTGCACTCCAGTTTACACCAATGAGTGAGCCAATATTATTCTTCCGAAATGACAATGTTATTTCACAACAATGCGCTATCCGCAAAGATGCTCTTTCACCTCTCTTCACCGCTCAACACCGCGGGATGCTCTTCACCACTCTCACTGCTCCTCATAACTCTTAACCGTGTCGCACCGCTGCACACCACTGCTTCCACCAATCACAGTGCACCATGATAAGAGTGCCGTGCGGTTAGCCCCAGAAGCTAGCCATACGGTGCCGTACGGCTACACTGCCTTATTTTAAACACCTCGTAGATACAGTAGCAGTTTTTTTAGCAGAATTTCACTATTTTTAGCAGGTTTTGGCTGAAAATTTGTGACATGGTAGTTTTTAGCAGGATCCTAGCAGTTTTTTGTGATACAATTTAGCAGGTTTAGGTGACAACCATCTGGCAACACTACTACAGCAGATTCTAGTGTTTTTGCATTTCATCTAATAGTGTTCTAGTGTTTTTTCATAGCTACAGTATCTAGGCCTAGTGTTTTTTATGAGTGAGGTGAATGTAATTGATTACACAATATTATTGTAACTGTAATTGAGACTTTTTGATTTTGTGCAATTGCAATTTGCAGAAAATTCTACCTACTGTAATTACATCAAATTACACAAGAGGAAAGCATATAGCCTAATTTGCTTTGAGTTTAAGCCGCTACGAAGTCACTGCTGGTCATCTGTTAAAATTTTCAGTGACCTGCACAAATAAACAAAAGCGTTGCTGCTATCTCCCATTTTATAATAATAATAGATAATCTATTTTATTACAGACTCGTGGTCCATATCACAGTATGCAGTCATACAACACAAGAGCATAAAATTGGTTAGCCACAACACATTACAGAATTGGTGTTTGCACATGACACTGATAGGAAGGCATCATTCACCTATCATAATGCAGGAATCCAGTTATATCAAGACAATTGTTTTCAGAGGCTTGTTAAACTAGCCCTAAAGTAACAGTGGTAAACTTTGAATAGTTTTTTTAAAGCATGGATAGTGCATTGCCAAAACCTTCCAAGAAAGGAGAAGAACTTAAGGGATCTAAGAAAATGACCAAAGGCCTTGCATCTACTAAAGGAAAGAGAAAGCGTCTCCTGGTTAGTTGTGACTGCATTTATCACAGTGTTAGAAAATAACGTTCTAGCATTAATTAATATGCTTGTCTAAACATTTAATTTTATGTTAGTTTAACTTTTCACCATGTATGCTTTCTACTAGCATTTGCTTTATTGGTTTACTCCTCATAATCGACTTTCATATTTCGAAATTGTTTATGTTTACCATGTAAAAATTGTTGCTGTCCTTACACAAAGTTCATTGAAATCATTAACATGAAGATTCTCAGTTAATAACCAAAAACTAGCAGTAAAAATGTGTGTATTAAATAGTAACATGTTAACAATTGGACATTGGTCCATGAAGATGACATGAACAGTGCAAAAAAACTGCCAGCAAATTAAAAAATTGTTATTTATTATGTCTAAGCTTGACTTAAGTAAAAAAGAAAATTCATGAAAAGCATCTTGCATCTGGTTAGTGTAGATGCAAGTGTTACTGAAAAGTAAAAACATGCACAAATAATTGTCAAATTCATAACAGAATACAACCCTGCTACAAAGATAGGCATTAAAAGTCAGTGAAGTTTGATATAATGATGTAAAATTTTCCCAGAAGCTTGATGTTTTGTATATTAGTACGATTGTTAATGCAATGCTATACTTTTAGCCATAAAACTAGATGATATAAGTTAAATTGGGGATACTGCATCAAACACAACACTATTTACTGGCAGTCATTCCTTGTTCATAGTAATGCAGCTTGCTGTATTTTATTTACAATGAAATACAATAATCAAATCATTCCACGATTTCACTTAAAATTTTGTCACCTTGTTTATGCAGTTTTGTTTAAAATTAGCTTTACGTTTCAATCTGAATACTGCATGTGGCTTCAACAGATAAATGGCAACCAGCTGACCATGCATTAGTGTTGAAACATGTTTTATTTCCTGATGGAAAAAAAAACTTTAGTACAATGTAAATTGCTCCATGAGAACACAACTGATGCTATGCTGTAAAGCTGTTGAAATTAATTGTAAACAATGCAAATAACAAGCCAGTGGAGAACAGAAGCTGTGTAGTCATATTGGTGCAGAAATTGCTGTTTGTTTGAAACTAGCATTAAATTGCTAGCCACCTGAAATGTTTTCAACAAAAGTTTGGCCTGCCTAACACTTTTGCTGCCAGGTGATTTTGCAATTAAAAACGTCTTGGGTGTCAAGCAGTTTTGGCATGTTTTGTGCCATCTAATGCAACAAATTAAAATATCTTTGAAACAAGCAGAATGAAGGATGTAATTATATTTTTTGAAATAATGTATTAACTGCCTGTAGTTTAGGCAGTTTCGATGTTTTGTTAGTTAACCTTGTTCCATGATGGATGAGACTGTGGCACTGAGTGTGGGAGGTTTGGTTTTAGAATTAGGCTGACATGTGCATGCATTGCTAAGTTTAAGTTGGATGACAACCAAATGCTCTGTTAATAGGCATGGCCAGGGGGAGCCACAGGGGCCATGCCTCTCCAAATTTCCAGCATATCTTGTAATTTTGTGCTTTGAGAAGCAGTGTCCCAAACAAAATACTGTTGCTTGCTTAAAGTCAAACTATTTAGTCTCATCCAAAATTTTGGCTGGCTACACTGCTGGCTATGTTTCGATGTAATAATGGGCTGTGTGTGATGATTGTCAAGTTGGAAAATAGTTAAAAGTCTCATATCACTGAATTTGGGCACAGAGTGAAAATTACTTGAATCCAACTGTAGCATTATACGGAACAGGAATTTTTGGTCTGGCCATTTTGGTCAAAGCCGTTTCAGTCACAGGACTTTTCAGTCTTGGTTGTTTCGGTCTCAAGACATTTCGATGAGACTGTGAAATCCTGCAGAATCTTATATTTTCACTTTTTAATGCAAACGTACTTAAATCAACGAAAGGTTTTATTTAAGAAAACTACAAACATGATCCAAGACCCAACAGTTAATCAGCATCAACATATGATTTTCATTACCATCAGCAAGCAAATTAAATCATTATCGACAGTTTGCAATTAAATACAAATATAGTACTTCAAACTCACAATTGCAAGTCAGATTTAATTGCTATCATGACTCCTCAAAAGAGAGTTGGTATAAGACCAGCTAGTGTGACATTTTGCCTGCCTATATAATCATTTCAATAAACAAAGGTAATCAATTGTTTATGTGCAGAAATGTTGAGACTGAAATGTCCCCAGACCAAAATGTCCCATGACCAAAACAGCCCAGACTGATATGGTCAGACCGAAATGGTCAGAGTGAAACAGCTCAAACCAAATCGACCAGACTGAAAAGTTGCATACCCAGCATTCTAATGCCTGTCTCAGCTCCACAGCAAGGGAACCAAAACAAATAGCTTCATACACATTTAGTAAACATTGTTGGGACTTAACAAAATACATGCAAATGAAACATGATTGATTAACCAAAAATATTATGGAGTGCACCCTTGTACTATGGTGAAGTGAAAAGTACCTGATGTCTTGATGATGACACATGCTATAAGTGGCAACACAACCACTGACCTCTTTCGTGCATAATGCAAAGCAATACCAGTGCAGTGTGCCCAACTGCAATAAAAGAGTGACATAACTGCTGCAAAGGAATGCTGAAGGAAGATCTCATACCAAATTAATCAGGGCCTATTCGTTCAGTCAGTTAAAGATGCTGTGTTCAAGCAATGCTAACGAGTGATGCAACAATTTGGTGAACCTTACACCAAAGAACTTCGAGTTCACATGCTAGTTGTGAAAGCTCAAAATTCACATGCAAATCTGACATGCCAGACTTGGGTCCAATACATGAATTAAGAATTGCAAGCAGGAGCAATGTAATTACCATTACAATAATGAAAAAACACTCTTCTAAAGGAATGGACTGAAGTGTAAGTCTATGTCATAAAAGATACATTACTTTCTACAATCAAGATAGTTCGAATGTTTCAGTTATTTTGACTAAAAAAATAACTCATGTTAAGGAAAAATTAAGTAGTAACCGTTCCTTAATTGTTTTATTTTTAAGTATTTTCCAGGGCACAACAATATATAGTAGTGTAAGGGTGTTTTTGTTTGTTATCGCATCAAAAAGTAAGATAACGTCATCACTCTTCGAATGACAAGGGTGTTTTCCACAAAAACACAACTTTGTTGCAGGTTTTATCAAGAGAGTTGAACAAACAGCCATTGATTTCGTAAACAACTTCTGAGTTCTGAACATGCACCATCATTCCATTTCTCACTGTGTCATGCAGCAGATTTAATATTACTTCTATACCACTGCATTGGCACATCCTTAGAAGTCCTGTGTTTAGTGGGAATGAAGAGAATACTATCATTATGGAATAAGGTGTATTGTTTCATGTTGCACAGGAGTCAACTAGCACTGAATCTGGACCCACTGAAGTGAAAAAGGAAAAAGAAAGTGCTGGTAGGTAAATGTTACTTGAGCATAAATTCTTATTTTTTGGTAACGGTATGTTTGGTTTTAATTCTGTGCAAATGTTGTAAGATTCATTACTTGATGTTATTTGCCTTGAATGTACTACTGTTCTTATCTTGAGAGGAAAGCAATCTATTTCGCACATCGTTCCCATACAACTGTGCACTATCGATACGTGCAATGGTTTGAAGTGCTATCGTAATAAAAACTGGTTTGTAATGGCCTTCCTGCATTTGCTAAAGCTTGGCTTTGTTGAGAGTTGAGTTAATTATACCTAGCTTCTTTTTCTTGTTAGTTGCAGAGGAAGGAAGAAAAACAGCTGCTGCTTGTAACAATCATTGTTTCAAAAATCCAAAGCACAAAGAAAATGGATATGTGATTCAGACAAAAATTTGGAAAAATCTTAAGCAAATTATGGCAACGCAAAAGTCACAATGTGTTCCTGGAGAAATAACATGTAAGCTTGTGATTAGGATAGAATTATGTTGTGTACAATGATCCATAAATACTGCATCTGTCTCGAGGGGTGTAGTGCAGGGTCGTACCGAGGTAAGATGGCTCCCGGAGCAAGAAACAAGTTTGGCACCCCCATGTTCGAACCTAAGGTCTTTCGTAAGCAAATGTACTGTATTGAAGAAAGTACTTGTGACATTGTTGGGTCTTTTCGGTGTCCCCGCATTGAATCGGCGCCCAGGGCATTGTGCTCTCCTTTCCCCACCTCGTTACGCCCTTGGTGTAGTGCCAAGAAAACATAAGGCTAACGCTTTATCAAAAAGGAAGTATGAAATGGTGCGGTTAACTTCGCCCGAATTAAATTCGCACAAAAAGATGTCATAAGCGCCGATAGTTCTTTGCCCCATGAAGAAAGTAACGACCTCCTTAAATAAGGTGGAAGACGACGTACCCCCAAACTGCCTCACTGCTTGTTTCACATAAACTTCAGCTGTTACTCGCTTTCGTGAGACTACAATCTTCCGTTTCTTTGTAGTAATCATGAGCGGCAAAGCTGGTCCTTCTGTCTTTTCCCTCGTGGCTGTATATATTCGATTGAAGGACCGATGTTTGCATGGCCTTTGGCTATTTAAAGAGATTCCTTAGTTAGACACTGACAAGGCTGTCGTGCAGATGCAAGTATCGATGCCCCTCCGTTGCTGAAACCTGCGAAGAAATACTCGGATTTGTCAGGTCTCCCGGTGAGTTGCTTTGAGTTTAAACCGTCCAAGTGAAATGTAGCATGTGCTGCATATAAATACACAATGAAAATAAAAAATGTTTTTTTCTATCTTGTATTTGGTTAGAGATGCTATCAGCAGTGGCAACGGAGTTAATCATCCTGTTACCCAAATGATTGCTGTAAACGTTTACTAGGATCTTCTCGTAAACGGACAAAAGTATCGTAATTTCTCTTAACTGATGTTGTACTTCACATATTTCGCTGAAATGTGTTCATGATAGTAGTAGCGTCGTGAACGACAGTTTTCTGAACATCGGGCTTCTAATCTGTACACATCTTTGTATTTTTCTGGTTATTATGTGTGAATTGCTTATTGGTAATCCTTAAACTAACGTGTCAGCAGCAGTATGCCCATCCAGCCACAGAAGGAACTTTTTTCAGTAAAACCCAAAGCCGACAGGGCTTTCACGATGTCCGCTCAATGGAGCCTTCATCTTCACTGCATATACAATGTATAAATTACCACTGTCTTGTGTAAGACTCCATCTACTGCTGGCTGCCCGTAATCCCATGGTTGCAGTAAACATGTTGATTTTTGCAACTTTTGAGCTACAACCAAAACATGTACCAGCTTTAGCTAAATTTTTGCCAAGAGTTCGCTGCTAACTCGATATGAAGTGATTGTGATTGATTTTTGTGGTGCGCGCACAAATTCCAGAAATCCGAACTTAGAACCGTCGAAATGGCGATCAAAGTTATCTCCTGTCGAAAAGAATTGAAATTTATGTAATTCACAAATGTTTATAATAATCAATGTTTTCATAGTAGTTTTCCATAAAAAATTGAATAAGTCCCGGATTTCCTGCGTAGACGGTCATTCCAGAGTGACACGTATAAGACAACGTATTTTACCGTGCGTTGAAAATCCTGCAAAAAATGCAAACCCGTATTTGTTTTACAGTAGTACAGTAGAACTTGCCTAATTCGTCATCGTTTAATTCGTCAGTTCGCTTAATTCGTTACTTTTTCGTCGGTCCCGGCAGAATTCCTATCTTTTGTGTACCTTTATGTTCGTCTTATTTAACTATGTCCAACCCAAATGGATTACTGAGCCAAAAATGATGTCACTCACTTGACCAGGGCTGCACATTCAATGACAGATTAATAAGGGCCGCACACGGAATGGCTTACTTTGATCTTAGCAAACTAAATTTAGCTTAAGCTAATATACTGAAAGTGTTCGAATCCTAACTGCAATGAAAACAGATGTGGTGAAGTGGCACTGAGGAACACCTGCATCAAAAATGTCAAATTCAAGATTATCAAAACAAAGGCAGATTGTCAGTTGTAGGATATTTTTACTTCAGCGAAAACCTAAACTGGGCCCCACAAAACCCTCGACTGGGCCGGATGCGGCCCGCGGGTTGGACATAGCTGGTCTAATTCGTCAATTTGCTCAATTCGTCACCTCTTTCGATCCCTTAGAAGCGTTTTGTTCGGCTAATACGTCATTTGCAGTTTCACTTTTGATGTCTAAGCAACTAGTACGTGAGGGAATGGAAGCAAATTGAGAATCTTTATCTGAGAATTGTTGCACATCGCAATTTGTTTATCGAATTTATACACGAGGTGCGAAGCGCGACCCGACTCCCCATTGAGAGAACGCGGGAAGTCTTTGCAGTTTGTTAAAGATTTACAGGTGCTAGATTACATGGACGAGTCCAGACAGAGTAGAGGAATTAATTGTTGTATTCAACCACAACGTCATAAACTTGAATTTTACTGCAAATAAGAGCACTAGGTATACGAGTTACTATGATGAAGTACACGCGCTTCTATGATAGAGTTTTCACCTGTTTGCAAATTCGTCACTTCACCTAAATCGTCACTTTTTTCTTATCCCCTTGAGGTGACGAATTAGGCAAATTCTACTGTACTATTTTTTACCCGGTTGATTTCCTCGCTTTCGATCCCTTTGTGCAACGCACACGTCATTTTTTGATTTGTTTCGTTTTCTTCTAGTTTTGTTTCTTACGTGCACTTATGATTTTCCTGTTTTGTGAATTTCCCCAACATGTGTTTCTGCATCGTAGTGATTACGTTTGTTTACGGAGTTGGGTATTCGGTATCCTTGCCCTGATAAAAATCCGCTGTCCACATCAATTGCGATGCGCGCTTTGAATATAGCAGTTGAACAAAATTTTCGGCGTGATTCTTCCATCCTATTGGCTGCATCTTAAATGGGCGTGTGATTGTCCTCTGACAATGTCAGGAGCCGGCTATTGAACTGAAGCAGTAATGAAATAGGAAGCAAATCCTTTAGAAATAACTTCTGTTTCCGATTTGCGATATGGAACAGTTTCAAGTGTCGAACGAATATTTGGTATTTTGCGTGCGAAGAGATGGTGAAAGCCAGAAGGATCCGTCGCGTGGAATGCAGTTGTGTTAAGTTTTGCAGCAACTGCACAGTCGCCAGGCCTATTCTTGCAAAACGGTTTCAGTGCGTATTTGCTAGTAATAGCCTACTGAGTGTTCACGTAATTACTTGGAACAAGACGTAGGTCACAAACCACACAAAACTGAACCGTTTCTCTATCACAGGCCCGATACACAGACCCGCACACGAAGCTCAGGTATGCAAACGCGGAAGAATACCGACGAATCCAGCATTTATCCAGCGACACCGTGGCTGGCCTGCTGGCGCTGCGTAAAGCTCTGCCGTGAAGCGACTGATGAGTTGCAATGTGGAGTCGGTCTCTTCGTGTATTGCGTGCTGACAACCCTTGTTGAAGAGGAATGTGGCGCTGCGCGTACAAGAACCACGCGCTCTCCATTGACAGGCTTGATCGGGTTGATCTGTCCAACAGAGATGTGGATTGGATTGGACCGGATCCGGACTATAACGGATTTTTAGGCATTTCGATTGGATTCGGACTGTGAATCGCTTCAAAATTTTGGGACCAGGACCGGACTTCGGATGGACTGCGATATGGAAAAGAATTACGGCATTTTTTTGTTGAACACCTGTATTTTGTCAATTTTTGGTACTTTAATTGGACTTACGTTTTGACAATTTTTTGGACTACGCTTGGTCTTGGACTGAGTTATAAAAATTCAGGACTGGATGTAGAACATAAAATATGACAGTCCCTCATCTCTGCTCACCAAGTCCTTATCATGCGCCCACCATTGCCGCGTGCCCTGATTGTAAGAAGGCTGGATGCGAGGTGCGCAAAGACGGCAAGTAGTGGCTTTCAGGCTCTGGACAGCAGCCTGGGATGTTATCGCGGAGTCAACTGTGCTCTTGGTGGCCAGAGTTTGACAAGTTGTGCGTCCAAGTGTGCGCAAGCTTTTGTAAAATCGAAAGAAAGCGACATCAAAATATTAGGGAAACACAATGGAGGTACGCTGCTATTTTCAACTGTGTGGTTTCCGTGTCCAAGGTTGTTCGTCGCAGACGTTAATTGGTTTCTCACTTAAGTCATGTATTTGCAAAACCTGAAACCCCGTTTTTTTTACATCCAGCGAATTTTGCGGTTAGTCACTTCTGACCGTTTAAAAACCGACTTTGTCGCACTTTTGCTCCCAAAGGGATGGTCCTCATTATGCGGTTTGCAAGATTACAGTCGTACAGTGTATTCTGATTACTGATTTGCTGGCATTCAACGGTATAAACTAATACGCAACGAAGAAAATATCAGAGAAACTGCAATTTGCTCGTGTGTTTATAACCTGGTGAAGAATTTGTCTTTCCGGCTATTGTGATCTGCTTGGTCAAAATACTGTGCATTGTGACGAAATAAACCGCAAAGTCCGATTGCTCAATAAATTTCCCTTTTTGTTGACCACCAGTTTTTGACTCTGACATCAGCTGAATCGACTGCCGAAAAAGCCGAGCGCATGAAAGCCAAAACTACTCATATTTTGCAACATCAGCAAGATTTGTTTTTTGTTCGTTTCTTCTTGAACTGTCGCGCCTTGACGTTTTTTTTAAATGAAGTAAGCCAGCACAAGGAGTTTTTTGCTTAAAAATTTAATTAACTACATGACGAACAAATGCTGCAATGATGGTTTCGAAGTGCTACTGAGCAAGATTTCTGGTGATGTTACCCGACAAAATCGAGCGTTCTGATTGTTTAGTTTTACACATTTTTTGTTTTACGTTCCTGGTGTTTATCACGTGACTTCGCAGGTTGAGTCGAATCTTCGATAGGTGTCTTCTACCCACTGCATATCCGGGCCATGGAACTGGCCCTCCCCTTCACAATGTATTCCAGATTTTAGGTGCACTTTGTACTTTCATATTTGTTAGTGAATCTGAGAGGTCAATAGCGTTGTCCTTCGCTCGACCTTACGATTTAAGGTTATCTGCCGTGATATCTTGTCCAGTGTTGTAAAACAAGGAAATTTTGCTTTCGATAAAAAAAGCTGTGAAGTCTTAGGTGTGTGCAGTTGTCAGAAAGCAGATACGTGCTTGAAACAAAAGTACAAGAACACATTGAAAAGTATGTGTAAGTGCTACGACCAATCTTAGTGTCTCCAAAGTGCACAGCTCTGGCGTTTCCAGTTTTTTAAATTGACAAAATCTGCTAATTTTCCTTCGAATTTATAATACAGCGAATCGATATAAAAAAAACAGTTTGCTCGGTAAACTTCTCGCGCGTTGTTTTTTTGTGAAAATTGAAGGGTGGTGTGATGGTGATTGGCTGTCCAGGATGGCTTGAGCTTGCCCGCTGCTGCTTCGAAGGGGCCATGGCGAGCCTTCGGCTGATTGAGCTTGCGGCCAAGTAGGCCTAGTGTCAACGCTGCAGGTTCACTCCTCCAGACGTTTAGGGGTTATTTTGCGATTATCCAAACTTGTCCGTGTCGCGAAGTTACACGCACCGCGACAAAGCTGCCGGCATCCGTGGAGTTGGCAAGGACGTCGATGCTATGTACTGTATTACAATTGATTTCCTTGTGCAAATTTTTTTCTTGATTAGTGCATTAGCGTAATGCAACCCTTGTGATTCAAATATATTAGATCACATCAAATTGGTAAACATGAAGTTAAGATATTTTTATATTTTCATCAGCATGCAATTAATTTTTGCTCTTTGAATGGTATTCTTTTCCTCCTCTTAAATTTTTGTTATTTCGTAATTTGAGTCACAAAAATGCATGAATAAACCATAACAGAAACGTGCGTACTGGTGCACAAGAAAAATAAATGAATGGTTTAAACCTGTAGACATACCCGTACCGTACCAAACCAGAACTTTATAGGGCGCAACAGTTTTGCTCAGAACACGCAATTAGTGTCGGGTAACTGTTTTTGCCGCAACACAATGTTTTAATCAAGGGGTGTGCAATCATGCAGCACTGCCGGGCCAAATGCACATAACCAGATTGGTCCACTGGCCACACCTGCATGTGTCAATCTCTGCGTATTAGAAAACTCACTGGCCACCCACGCAAGATTGGTAATACCCTTCATAAACCGCAATGCTTGTGGAGCAATGGGGTCTCGATAAAACAAATCAGGACCGTCGACAGGATTTACCAGCAGGGGGGCACATTTTTAAAAAACAGTATTGGATGTATGCAACAACCGGTGGGCCAAATGTGAAATGGGGGGGCCGGGAACCACTGCCCCCCCCCGCTGGCGACGACCCTGAAACAAATACCAAGTGCGGGTGAATTGGCGTGGTCATAAAAGAAAGTAAACAGCAAAATGTTTTTCTCTTAATACATTCAAATAGAGTGTGACCCGGGAGCTGAAGTTTTTGGTCAGCGGGCCACAAAACTTCAGCTCCCGGGCGCTGGGCCACGGGTTGCACACTCCTGTTTTTGTCAACAACAAACATGACCCCTGGAATTTATTTTTCTGAACAATTAAGAAATTTTTTTAATTGCTTGTTCAATTCCGGAAAAAGTTCGAACCACTAAACTACCGTATAAATTGCTTAAACTTATGAGAAATTTTTGCTGCATGTTAAATCTCATTTGGCTAATTTCTCTTGATTTCAATTCGGTTTCAAAAATTTTGCCCAACATATCTGACTTTCGTTCACAAAGCACGATTTGAGAAGGTAGCTGTTCACAGTCTGGAGCTGCTATGCTTATGTATAGATGTTCCATTAGTTTTTTTTTTTTATATAAAAAACGAGCTTTGAAAGAACACGTACAAAAGGGTTCTAGGACAATAGCCACCAGGACAACCGCCACCTAGGACAATTGCCACCCAGGACAACTTCCACCCGGACATTTGCCATCTAGGACAACTGCCACCTCGGGCAAGTGCCACCCCGGACAACTGCCACCTAGGACAACTGCTACCCAGACAACCGCCACTTCGAACGATCACCACCCGGGAAACCGCCACCTAAGACATATTGAGTTTTTTGCGTTTATTGCCATTAAAGGTATTTGAGCCTCACAAGGATGTAGTGTATAACAAAAATTTATTCATTCCCTGGCCACTTTAAAGAAACGTAAGTTCAACTTTGAACCTTTTGTGTGAAGAATGTTGTGTCGATATCGTTACATCTTCACAAACAATCTTAAGTCAGTGTAAAACTTCATTTTATATGGGCATTTTCAAAATTTTCACAGAAAACTCTTTCATGCACATTATCGCATTCAATCCACGCACTCATAAAACGTCTATTCTTCCTTTCATTTTACGTTGTGTGCATTATTTTACCTTAGCTTTAGATTTGTGAGTTAAATGGCAGCAACAAAAACGTTTCAACTCGCTTCTGAAGTATGCTGAAGCAATATTATAGTAACAACCAGAGGTTCTCAAGCGCTCTGCCGCGAGAAGTCCTTTACGTGCCGCAACGCGATATACCAAACTAAATTTGATAGCTTGTCTGCGATGCGCAAACGCAATATCCTAGGTGGGTGTTGTCCGGGTGGCACAGGGTGTGGTGCTAAAAAAAGAAGTGTGAAAACGCACATAAAAAACTAGCGAGTTTCAACAACACTTCAAACTAATTTTTGAATCAGTTTTTAATGATCTATTCACTTTCATTGCACTACAAAGAAAAACTTGAAAAAGTGTGGGAACATGTTCCCGTCCCACGAAACCCCTGGGGTGGCAGTTGTCCGGGTGGTAGTTGTCCTGGGTGGCACTTGTCCTAGGTGGCAGTTGTCCTAGGTGGCAATTGTCCGAGTAGCAGTTGTCCTGGGTGGCAATTGTACTAGGTGACAGTTGTCCTAGGTGGCAGTTGTCCGGGTGGCAGTTATCCTGGGTGGCAATTGTCCTAGGCGGCAGTTGTCCAGGTGGCAGTTGTCCGGATACCGTAAAAAAGTGATTATGTAAAGGTGCTAAAATACCAACCGTCAAATCTTGCTTTCAATTTTACGGAAAACAAATGGTTGTTAGCCTCAAGCTAATAGTATCTTGCAAAAACTTTGGAAACCTTGATCAAACCAATGTACATGATTTTGTGCGCCGCTGAGCATCCCGTCTGACTTTTTCTAGCCATTTACCTCAAAACCTGATGTTAGATGGCCTCCGTTTTTCTCCCAATGCCGCATACCACATTCCGGTGTGACGTTGAGTAAATGAAGTTATAGTTTGGGCGCCGTTTAAGTGTTTTGGTCCTCACTCAGTGTTGTCTGTGTTTATTAACTAATACCTACTCTGCAATGCGCTATGACTAACTATTTTCATGTTCTTGTGTTATTCTACTGTACGCGTAATACGGACCACGAGTCTGGATCAGAATAAATAAATATAAAACAAATGAAACTTCAAATGCACTATAGCAGCTCTTACTAGTGCCGTACGCAGAAAATTTTCCTGGGAGTGTTTCCATTCAGTGGCATATGGTGGTTATTTGTATTTGGTGTGCGCTGTTTGTGACGTCACACTTTGACGTCATATTCATGTTTCCCAACCAACGTTTTGGCGAAGTTTTTTGACGCAATATGCGTATTCTTCCACACGCACTCTCCTTATTTTATGTGTTTTTGCACTGAATATAAAGTATCAGCGCTCTAAGTCAGGATATCGGAGGAAAATACACTCAACACTACGATACAGCAGTTTATAACTGCAAAAATATCAGGATGAGCGTTAAAACAGGGGAGTAAAACACACTCATCACTACGTCAGATCAATTTGCAACTGCAATTTTTGCATTAAGTTGACAAATTAACAAACAAAATGTATGAGAAAACAATTAAGCACCTTTGCGCAGGTAACAAAGTTTTTGTAACATACCAAACTCAAGGGGTGGGGTGGGTTCGTACGCCCTTGGCTCGTGCATAACTCGTGCCACTCCCGAAGTGCGCTAGATTTAGTTGTGTGATGTCCCTTTACTTTCTGATTGAAAAAATCATAATATAGCAACGGGATAACATTTATGGGTGGACTCCTACAGTGTTTGCCATAGAGAAATAAACAAGTGAAAAACCGGAAAATTTGTGGTGTCAAGTCACACCAGATTGACCATCAGGCACTCAAATGATTGATTGATTGTGATTTGGGCTGAACAGTTGTTAATGTCATACGGGTAAAGTAAACGGAATCCAGCTATACTGTACGAAACAGCATGCCGCGTTAATTTAATCCCATACAGTACAACACACCAGTTAACCTCCAGTGGATGTCGTTGTTGACTCGAAAGTTTCGACATGAGCCACCGTACCAACGCCTTAAGATTACGGAAATACCTTCATATGATAGCTTGTATGGTTAACAACTTTCTTATGCTTTAGGTATCTTGTCTGTTCTATAATTTCTGGAAAACGTGAATTTTGTCGTACTTAGTGTACGTTCAGGCGCAATTATTAGTAGCTTAGATCAGTTTTTGTTGCAGTTCGCTTACATGAAGATGTTTGCGTCACTAACATTGTGGAGTGCAAGGACTTGTTTTGCAAGCTTACATTAAAAAAAATCAAATGTTTTTAAAGCTTTAACTGAACAGACAAATGTTGAAGTGTGCCGCAAAGGTCACAACGGGATCCGCGACGAAGGGGTAGCCGATGTTCCAGCCACAATGCTGCCTGCCACGAACTGGAAACGCATGTCAGCGCTTGCACAGCACAAGCGCCTGCTGCAGTTTCTTAATTCTGATCAACCAATGACGTCAAAATTGACCAATGACCAAAGACCGACACAGGTGAAAATTTTCGAACAAACAGTGGCTAAAAATAAACATTTCGTCGTGAATTCAACGTTGTCTAACCTCTCCTTAAATTCCACCTCTTTCACTTTCCGGGTCGCACATGATGCTACGGGCTATTCGTTGGACCTCCCGCCTACTGCATCGTACGCTGGCTGAAAATTCTTTTCCATGATTGCCATAAATCTTGCGACTTAGCACAAATTGACCGTTTCCTTGCTCTGCAGGAGATCGTCTCGAACCATTCATGTGGCTTCCAACCGCGATCCGCCAGAAACCGATTTGTCAAAGCTCATCAAGTTATCTTTTGGTGCGGTTAGTTTGCAGCTGCTTGGTCACATGACCGCAAGCACAGTTCAAGTTGGTGCGCTTCGTGCATAAGTTGCTTTCTTGTGAAATTGCGGCGGTTGGCATTATTTTTGAACAGAACATGTTCATCGCTTGACCGTTGTTTGACTCTCTGGTGACAGTTAGACACTGTGTTTTTGTTGTACGTCACTGAGTACGTCAATGCTTCCGGTTGTGTTTGTTAGATTTCAATCAAAGCGAAAGCAAAATTTTGAAGTTCAGATGAAAAGCAGCAAGCGAAGATGCAGGGGAAAACTATGACAGACAAGAATTCGCAGACCCGCCATTTGGGAAAGAATCAGGCCTTTTTTCATTTGGTCGATGCAGGCTGTTTTCCTTGGCTGCAACAACAATGACATATTGCCGTTCTTGCCACGTCGTTTAGATAAAACGTCTGCCTACCTCTTCATCTTTAAATTTTTGCAAGTCTAAAATTAGCTGTTTTTTCATTCCAATATTTTTACCAATTGATTACTAGCAAGAAGTTCAAAATGCAGTTTCTGAAATTGCTGTTTGAAAGTACTGCACTACTTTTGGAAACAAGAAAAAGGATCGTTGAACGGAGAAATGCATAAGATGACTAAAACAAAAAAGTACTGATTACCTTTGACAGCAGTTCTGTACAAAAATATTCCAAAATTTTGACTTTATTAGTGGAAGCGTCAACTTTTAAATGCTTTTATGATGACAGTATCGCATTTTTGCACAATTAAAGATACAATCCAGATTTGATTAACAACTAATAAACGACAAGTCATTTTTGTTGTACAGTGATTGCTGCGGTTACACAATTTGTGTCTGTATATTTGAAGGCAGAAGCTTCCACCACGCAATGGAGTAGCTCGTTAAGATTGAGTTGTATTCGTAGAACTGGTAAGAAAAGAGTAATTTGGCACCTGGAGTGGAAAAATTCCAACAAATCGTGCCAAAATTGTGTGAAAAACAGCGCACCAACCAAGGGCGTACGCAAGACGGGGGGGTTGGGGTTAACCCTTGAGCTTGATGTCAAAAACATGCCGAATTTGAAATTTTTAATATTTATGCACATGGGCGTCCGCAGGTGGGGGAAATGGCATTTGCCCTCCCTTGGAAACTGGGTCTAAATACCAAAAATATTTGGAAAATCTGAATACAGCAGTTTATTTTTGATTCATTGGTTTAATTCTTGCAATGACAGTTTATTTGCCAGTATTACACTCACACTGCACAAGAGTCAGGTTCACTGTTCTGATGTCATGCAGTGGTGAACTTGCAGTTCACTCATGTCCGCTCCAATTGCCTGCAGAAGAGGCAGGTTGCCAAACTTGCGAACAGATTGTTCTACTATTGGTATTTATTTCGTAACAATTACATGGCAACGAATCTTAAAGTGTTCACTTGAAGTTGCGGAAGGCATTCTGTCGTATGTGACTGTTGAAAGCAGACATATTTGGTAGGCAATGCAACAAGACAGTGACTGCTGACAGCGGTAAGTCACGTAGTTTTACTGTGTACTGTGTGAAATACAGTATGAAAGAAAAAGAAGCATTAATGCGCCAACGAAGCGTAACTTTTGTGACTGTTGCCGTAACTGTGGGCATTTTCTTTATGGTGTAGAAACAGTGGTGTAGGAGTGGGGTTGCAGGGGTGAAAGTGCATCCCCAAAAGTTTTGATTTGTCAAAAATTTATGCAAAATCTCAAATTTGGGAAAAGAAGCTTCACAATTTTACAACATTAGTAATGAAGTTATACTTCCTTGTTATTGAATGTATAAACAAAAGTTGTTTTGCATCATATGGAGGACATTAAATATATATAAAAATCAACAAACTGTTTCTATTAACTCGATGTTTTAATTTGTGAGAGTAGGCAAGTAGATAACTGACTCCTTTGAAAGTTTTGGCAAAAGAAAACATTTCATTTATGTGCTTTATTAATTGTACCTAGAGGCCATCGCGTATGATGCAGGGCATCTACTTCATACCAGCAGAGCCCATGCCATACAAGTTCAAAAAAGCTTCAGTTTTTAATTCTAACTACAGTGTTTGGATGAATACATTTTGCCGTACGATTTGTTGCACACATGTGCAGTTGAACAGACAATGTTGTGAGACTCACGACATATTCATAATATAAATACTGTAATAATAATATGTCAAATAAGATACATGCCACATATATCACCAGTGGTGTAACGGATGGGTGGGCAGGAGCGCGAGCCGTCCCCCTGGCAAGCTAAATGTAAAAAGTGGGTCCCCACTTTTCCACTCATAGTCTTAGGGGGAATGATTGTAACTTGTTATTGTACCTAACAATTAAACAAGTTTTTTAAAATTTTGCGGGGGCAACTGTTCGGTTCCCCCCGCCTGTTTGCGGACCTGATCGTCAGCGTTAGCAACCTGAGATATATATGCAAAATGTCAGCTTGTCACCCCTGGAAAATTTTCTGCGGACGCCCATGTTTATACATATTTTAGCAAATGTAAAACATAATTTGTTGAGCGCGTTTAAAATCATGAAAACACGGCATTATTGGTAACTGCCTTTTTTCAAACAAATGCGGAAAACAGTGACACTGGCCCAAATATTTTCAAAATTATAACCTTCTTGCTTCTTAAAAGTTCTGTTATGCTGATTGTCATGTAGTCGTTTTTAATTCGTGATACGGTTGTGGAGTACTTGAACGTTTATAAAAAATTTGACAAAACTACGAAACTCAGCCTTTTAATTTCGTTAAATGTTGGCGTGGTCGGTCCAAACAAAAACTCGCCTAAAATTCATAAAAACAGATAGACACCGCATCCTGGTATACGCCTTGGATTTCCCAATGTCGAGTTATTAATTTAAAATAATGCTTTAAAAATCTAATTTTGTCAGAAATATTTCTTTTACTGCTTCTTTGCTGTAAGGCAGCGGCTGCTACCTCAAGCGTAAACTTTCAAAATGAACGTAATCCCATTTGTACAGTACATTCACCAAATCATGAGCTGCCATCAGGTAATTTTTCACCTATATAAAATTAGAAGAAAAACATTAGTTAAAAAGCGCAAAACACACTGTGCTATCGTGGAGTGTAGACAAACATTTATTGCTGCATGCCATTGCCAACTTCAACGTTGTTGCTGTCAGATTTACTCAAAAGTCCAGTCTAGTTCATTTAGCGCTAATTGTAATGTTTTTGATGTTAATATTACTCAATACAAATAAGTGATGTTCGCGTAAACTTTTTCTTACGAGCGACAATTTTGCGACTCACGTAACATTGCATCGTACGCTTCTAGTTGCAATAGCGCTAAATGAACTAGATTGGTCAAGACTACTTATTAACGGTAACAAGCCAGGTCGCAAACATGGGCGTCGGAAGTGGGGGGGCAAGGAGGATTTTGAAAATTTCAGCAAAAAAGGTTGTTTTCTTAGTTTCGAGTGGGAAAAAACAAGTTTCACCACTTTTGGCTCCCTCCTAGAAATAATTTTGAAAAGTCCACGAGTTCCCACCCCTGGTGAAAATTCTTCCGACGCCCATGGTTGCAAAGATAAAAGTTTGCAAAAAACGCAACTTTAATTAATTCCTTATCATTGTTTAGTCCAGCACGCGATGCGGACATTGCGAACAGCCGCAAGAAGAATTTACGACATATGTAAAATAAAAATATACTGCGTGTTGATCCATGAGGTGACAGCTTATCTTAAGTCAATTTGGACAGCCTGTTGGCCCACCTTGGCGTGTACTCCGTTTGCTTGCACTAAACTTGGTTATTTGCTGAACCTCTCGCTGCGACGACCGGCATCGTGGCACACGTTCCTTTCTTGGCCTTATCGGTATGCAGTGTGGGAGGAACCGCGTTTCGACGAAAGTTTGGCGGTCTAATGTGGCAGAAGCAGCAGCGCGAGCAGCGTTATGTCAAGCGCACGCTTCGTAGAGTGTGCTGTGTTTGCTCGACATGAGCCCCATCACATATGAAGGTGAATTCCGAACGTGGCAAAAGTCGGCAGGAAATAGTTTGACGGGCCGTTGAGATCACGTGTCGTTAAAATAGGATATAGATGAAACCAAAAGCTGTTTTCCTTTTTATTTTCTGGCAGACCTCTTTAATCGTATGGGTTTTAATTTTTTCATCTCTCGGAAAATTTCACTCCGTAGCTAGTGTAACCATCAATCAGAAAATGCTTCAGATCGTCAGTTTGAACTTGGATTAGCTATTCGAAGAAGCAGTAAAAACATACAGATTAATGTTTCTACATTTTTGCTATCCACAAACTTTAACCGCTTCATCTTTTGGTTTGTTGACAATGATTTCCATGTTCATGCTTCCGTCGGTCCGGTTTCACTTAATCTGCGAGGTTATGCTGTATTTTTAATAAGCTAACCAATAACCCGGAGAAACAAACTCATGCAATTCAACCGCAGTTTCAAATCCGATGTTTCCTACCACAATTTAACAAACTCTGGCTGTGAAAGTTGTGTAACGTCGTTTCCTACTCCATATATGTTTGTGGTAAACAGAATTTGGTTCCCACAAACAAATTCGCGAAACCAACCGTAGCGTTTAGTAAGCATCTGAAACATGAGCCGCAACAAGTTAAAAAAGTGGATGATTTCTAATATAATCGTGCCAAGTCATTTACGGGGAAACTACTAAGAGTAAGGAAAGAAACTATTTTCTTCCCCTCACCCAAAATCACAAATTGGCAAATTTCAGTCCCTGGTAACTGCTCTTCTTCATCGCATGAGGGAGTTCTTATGCACTGCTTGGCTGCACTAGATCTCGGGGCATGTGTTGAGCAGCCGTTCGGTTGTCTCGTCATCCAGAACCGTCTGGCCATGCGCTCCATGGGGAGGTCGATGAATTGAACAGTGAAGAACACGGTCAATGGTCTGTTGCTCTGCGCCACACTCACAAGCCGCAGAAGGTGCCATACCCCATTTATGGAAGTAACTTTCCTGTTTGCCTATTACTGATTGAGTCGGAGCTGATTCATTAGAATATTGATCAAAAAAACAACTGTTGACATAAAACTTTACAGTAACTTAAAAAGCTGATCCATTTCATTGACTGAAACAAAATAAAGCTGATCAGTGTCATTCGTTGGAAACATATTGTTGCTGCGAAAGTTACCGAAAATGTTCGCTTGACGGTTTGACAAAGTATAAGCTTATTGGTCTTAGTAATTTCAAACCAGATCAATTACTGATGTACAGGAAAGGTTGGGGAGTGGAAAGTAGCGTTACGTGTGTTTGCATTTTGCTTGAATTTTTATCCTCTTGATTTTATTCATGAAGTTGCTCAACAGTTGATCTCTACTACATAATAACGAGAATAGAAACTTGCATTAGGTTTTAACCGTTTTCTGTTTACGCTGTTAGCTTCGAATGATTTTTTTTTCAAGCGTTTTTCGCGGTCTTTATAGTTTTAGAAATAAAAGAATTCTGTGAATTCGTATCAAACGCTTACACAAAGCAGACATCTTGATTGCGCACTCCTGTGAATCGAATCAGTGAACGTGACGGGTTGTTGATTTGCCTTCAATGCTGCCTCTTGGGTTCAGGTCGACTTGACTACGCAGAGTGAAGCCCTTATCGTTCATCGATTTTTTTCACATTCCTGTGCGTGGAGACCGCTGGACGAATCCGCTCAACAGCGTCTGTTGTGATCGATTCCGCGCAATGCAATTCACACATGTTCCCAGCAAAGTATAACAGAGTTACGAGCAAAAATAAATGCTCAGTCAAACTGGGTCACGCAACAAAAGAAGTCATAAGGAAAGAATGTGGAAAAGCGTCTTGGCTGATTGACAACACCTTCACAGAAATCTGTATGAGGATGCTCCTCGCGTGTAGTTCCGGGTTAATGCGAATATCTGCAAACAGCCCGTAACCAGGAGGGAGCACAGGGAACGAAGCTCCCCCTGCAAAATTTTTCACTCCACCTGGAAAAATGTGTTGGACATAGTTTTAAAAATTTGAGCCCCTCTCAGAAAACTCTTCGTCCCCCCTGGTGTCCCAAGCTGGTTACGGGCCTGTCTGCGAATGGCTTGCAAACTGTTGAGTGACGGAATATTGGTGTAAAGACTGCGTTATTTTTGCTTATTATTGAAGATGTAGTGGCTGTTTTTTGGTTTTGGTCGGCCTGATAAACATCTGTTTTAAAATGATAACAACACTGCATCAACTTTTGTGGCACAGCAAGACATTAGGGAACGCTGTTCATTTACCTAAGAACGAGTGGAAGTCGACGTTCCTCCTCTTCCCAACCCCCCACTTCACCTTTGCAGACAGGACATCGACAAACGTATCGAAACTCACAAAGAGTTTCGGCCAAATCTTATTGTCTCAGACTCGGGCAGAGAGTATTTCAAGCATTATGAGTCTATGACATATTGCTCAAGCAAAAAAATGTGCCACTCTTACGCCATATTCACAAAAAAATGTAAGACTTTGCGGCGACTTTTAAAAGATTACTATAGGTATTTTCAAGGTTGGTTGCTCTTCACTTAAAAGCAGTTTTTAAAGCAGTTTGTTTCCTGCTTTGTTATATGAGCAACAAGTCCGTCACTAGTATGTATGCTGAATGCTGATGCAGGCCGTTATGTTGGAAGTAAACTGTTGCTGATTCAGCAGAAAATATTATATTGTTGCTGATTACGCTGATAAATTAAAAGTTTTTTAAAGCTTGTTCGCAACAGATTCATTCTACAACAATAGGTGTGAAGCTAAGGAAGCGATAAATTTGCGTAGCTGTGTGAAACATTCATTCCAACCGTATTTTCAATCGTAACTGTTCATTGTTTGACGTAGTTCACAAGCGCAAAATTTTATGCCAAAACGTGTTATGAATAACGTAAGTTTTACATCAATGCATGTAAAACGTGTGAGAGTTGTTTCGTTATATGACATATCCTGTAGGTCCATCACTCTTGATCATTTCAAACAACCAATGCCTCCCCTGTCAACAAGCCTTAAAGCTGGTTTGATTTGGACACAAACACGGCCGGTGAAGCCCACCCAAGCGAACAAGTGCTTACTCACTTCAACATTTCAAAATGTTTCTACGCGCGTTAAAGTCGAGTTCGAGGTGGTAACTCAAACGCGTCAGACGTTTGTTCGAGGACTCTTGAAAAGCGAACACCCAATTACATTCCCAATTCTTTTGTTACAAGGCTCCGTTTGTCGTCGTGCCCGACAGTTGCCGACAATCCTGAAGTCCCATTCTGAAGCGATTTATGTTTGTTATTGGTTCACATTGTGCTAGGGAAGGCTACGTGTATTGTATCGTCTGCCGCACAGGCCGCGGGATTAGTCTTTTCTAGAAACGGGTTTGCAAAAATTGACTGTGATGATGGTGATCCACGCCCATCGTACGTGGATTGATAAAAGCAAGTTTTAGAAGACTATCTGCCTCGGTCAAGCGCGTTCAACCAGAATTAGTTGCAATGCTTGTATTCACGTATCTTCAGGAAAAAGCGAGCAGGCGAACCAGTTCAGTAGTCTTGTCAGCAAGCCCGTCTCGTACGCATGTTTTTAGATATTTCGCGCGCAGACAATGTCCCTCTATAGTGTTTAGAAGACACCGGTGTTTATTGACAGTTGCAAGCTAGTTTCTGTAACTGGATGGCGTCGATAGTTCTAAAATTAAGTATTTTTGGTACAAGGGGAGCTTCCTTGAAATTTATTTATTTTGTGAACCAACAAACTTTTCGCTAGTCTCTCCAAAAATCTACTTCGTACCTGCTTTGTTTAGTTACAATGTTTTGGGCAATGCCGATAAAGCTATGGTTTGCTCTTAGCGATATTTCTGAGTACTAGAAAACTTCTTGTAATTTGTGATTGACCAAACAACACTCTCAAAAGGAATTCGATAATGGGTTACGAATTCTGTTGTGAATTAGAAAAATAATAGCGTTGTCAAACACATAATAATTAGTACAGTACTTTCCTTGTTTCTTTCATGTTTCTAGCCTGCATTCAAACAAAAAAGCATGTAAGCTCAGAACGTGGTACTGATGCTCATTACTGAGTAAAAAAGTTTTCAAAAGCAGTTGAGCATTCTAAGAAAACTACCTACTGTTCAGAAAAGCAAATGTAAGCAGCGAACAAGATGATCTTGGAAAAGAATTGGTTTTGTTGTAAAGGCTGAGAGGCCATGACAGGCCTACCCGACAGTTGGGACTAAAAGCTCTAGTTGTTGCGATCCACTAATTAATATTTGCCTAGACGTGTTATTCTACATTGCATGAAAAAGAGCATACGTGCTCCCAAATATATTGAAACTTATTTTGCCACTGCATCACTAGTGCTTGAGAGCAGGTTGTTGCTGGTCTAGTGCGTCGAATGCATTTTTATTTTGCCGCCAGTCTTAAAACCGTTTCTGATAGAGATAGATAACAAAAAAGAGCCACTGATTTCACTGTTGTGGACTCACGCATGTGCCTGAAGAACTGAAAACGCGCCTTGTACTTTGACAATCTTCCACGTTTGGATACTTCTATATCGTTTTGAAACTACCAAGTTGTTAACTGATTAAAAGCTGATATACGTTGCATTCTGAAATAAGCGATTTTGCAGATAGAAGTGAACTGAAGGAAGCGTATGGATCGTTTTATGTGGGAAAAAATGAGTTCATGAAAACAGCAACAAACGTTTTTCCACATGCACACTCACTGTCGGTTTCAGCAAACGCATTCTTTCCACAAAAGAATTGTATCGTTGCAAGTTGTTTTTGTTGCTTTTGCAGCCCCTAACGAGAAAACATGTATTGGGAGAACATCTTCTTTCATGTATAAAACTTGGAATCCTTCCATCCAGCTGCCCGCGATATCTTGAACCAAGTTGGCCAACCGACAGGTCCCTCGCCAGGATTTAGCAGCAGGGGGGGTCAAAAACCAGAAGGAAGGGCCACATTTTCAAAATAAAGTATTGGATGTATGCAGCAACCGGGGGGCCAAACGTGTAATGGGAGGGCACCGATTTCAAATGGGGGGGCCGGGCACCACTGGCCCTCCCGCTGGCGACGACCCTGCGAACCGA
>Ga0210059_1003728_pt1 | contig 24519 bp, 14 predicted proteins | sample Ectturendosymbi2_FD_188042 | JGI IMG/M metagenome (GOLD analysis project Ga0210059, IMG submission 188042) | Ecteinascidia turbinata endosymbiont from Florida, USA - Sample 2 (SPAdes) (version 2) | ecosystem: Host-associated > Tunicates > Ascidians > Unclassified | place: Key West, Florida...
GCTGAGAGGCAGTGAGCTGCGCCTGGTGAGGACAGTTGGAATGGTCAGACTTGACGAGATCCTCTTTGAAACTTTAAGCAAAAAATGGCACTAACACTGAGACCACCACCACAAGTTTACTGTAGCCCATCGTCTGCGCCAACCAATGTTATTATCAGATCAACATAATTCAGACCTGAACCACCTAGCTTTACATGATGCCAGGGAATTCATGCCTTGCAGTAGCCTAGCTGTTGTCTGGATTACTGAAACAGAACACCAAATTTTTCTTCAGACAGGATACCATGTTTTCCTCCAACATGCTTCAGCGCTTCTTCAGACAGGATACCATGGTTTCCTCCGACAAGCTTCAGCACTATATATGCATGCAGATTTAGCTATACATGTGCAGAGATAACTAAATGCGTGCAGAGATAGCTATCTCTGCGCTGAGATAGTTAAATACGCACAGAGATAGCTATCTCTCCGCAGAGATAACTAAATGCGCGCAGAGATAGCTATCTCTGCGCAGAGATAGCTAAATGTGCGCAGAGATAGCTATCCCTGCGCAGAGATAACTAAATGCGTGCAGAGATAGCTATCTCTGCGCAGAGATAACTAAATGCGCGCAGAGATAGCTATCTCTGCGCAGAGATAGCTAAATGCGCGCAGAGATAGCTATCTCTTTGCAGAGATAGCTAAATATGCGCAGATATACCAGTTTTTGTGCTAAATCTGTCAGAGATAATATTTTTACGAACGGCGCCCCATGGGAATGCTTTTCTCAGTTTGCGCTGTGCGTTCTTGGCAAGCCTTGCCACTTTGGAGTGAATTGACCAACAATACTTTGCGAAAACAATGATGGCATACATTTCATTACCCTCAAATTTGAATGCAGTAGTAGGTATAACAAGTTATTATTGTGTAATTCTGAAAATGGTGATATTGCATGATTCAACAAGAACAATTCAGAATGAGATTTTTGTGGGTTTTTTTCAAAGAACAAAGACTTTTGTTTCTTTTCAAAAAAACACAAAAATTCGGATTAAAAAAGCAGGTGGGTTGTTCTTTTTTTAGAAAAACAGGTTTTTCTCAACCCTGATTGTCTTTCAATCCTTTTCGTAATTTTCCCTTGATCGCGTGATATGGAACAAGTGACGTCACTAAACGACTCGCTATCAGTTTGATTGGGTGTGCGTCGTACACCTAGAGTAAAAGTCCCTGGTAATGAAGAAGCTGAGAATTACTGACATTTGAATACGTAAAAATTAGTGTTGACAACAAAACGCGTTTCGAAAACTTAAATCCATGGAACATGTATTAGTAGCCTTACAATAGAAAAATCATCTAGTTACAGCTTTTAAATTTTGTAATTTCACTCTTTGGATGCCCCCTGCCTTGGATATCCTGGGCCAGTGCCCCGTTCGCCCTGCACGCCATTGGTCCACACTTTTTTCATGCTTTCGTTTGTGGTGTATTGAAAGCGAATATGCACAGAAGATGATAACAGTTGTTATCGAAACGTTTGCAAGATGTCAGTTGTATCGTTTGCTTTGGCCGTAGTATTGATTATGAAAGCGAATACTTCATTAAATACTGATTTAAAAATGAGTGTGGCGTGCTGTTGAAAATGGCTAGATTTTTGGGTGCGTTCCCACACTTATTTTTTAGCACCACGCTCCTGATATCAAGTCTGCATTGACAGTAAACTATTTCGAGCTCCTACACACTCTTTTCTCCATTTTCTGTTCCAAGCGATCGTGCATATAGTTTCATGGTTGTGCATGCTGCACCTCAAACCTTTTTTCCAACATACACAAAATGCATTTATTTACTTTACTGGAGATTCAGAAAAGAAACACATCTAATTTGCTGCCACAACACCATACGTCATTGTTCACGGTGCGTTCCAGATTATCAAAGTTTCTTTCGGACTAGCCACTAGCACCTCAAAACTCCACAACTAACCTCGTATTGTTTGTTTCACAGTGTTCTATTGTTTCGGCAGTGTAAGTTTACGTATCACGCGTTCCTATTAGCCTTTACATTTGACTGTTACTATCTGAAAATTAAAGATTTGCATAAATTTCTGACTGATGTCGTTAAGAAACAACTTTTCATTTCTTTCAAGTTGTTTGGCTTGATTTCTTTGTTGCTTGATTTGCAATAAATCTCTTGGTATTTTACTTGTCTGTTGGTAATTTATACTGTGTACCTACTTCCGCATCTTAATTTATTCATCTGTCTTTGCTGTACAAGTTCTATAGCGTAGAAAATATGGACGTGCGCTATATCGTGTGTCTGGTTTTGTTTGAACTAAAATTGGATTTTTTGTTGCAGTTGGAAAACTTCAGGCCAGGGCCTGTCTTCAGTTGTAGAAAACACGTAAACATCTTCTACACAAAATAAGAAATGTTTTACGATGGGTTTTACCACGTGTTCATGGTGCTCAAAAATGCATCTGACTTAAATTAGGTTCGGTTGCTTAAACAATGGCGGACGCAGAAAATTTTCCCGGAAGCGGGTTCATTCAGTGGCATATGGTGGTCATTTGTATTTGGTGTGCGCTGTTTGTGACGTCACAATTTGACGTCATATTCATGTTTCCAAACCAATGTTTTGGTGAAGTTTGTTACACGATATGCATAGTCTTCCACACGCACTCTCCTTATTTTATGTGTCATTGCACTGAATATAAACTACATCAGCGTTCCAAGTTATGATATCGGTGAAATATACGCTCAACGCTACGACACAGCAGTTTATAACTTAGCTGCAAACGTATCAGGCTGCGCATTAAAACAGGGGAGTAAAACGCACTCATCACTGCGTCAGAGCAATTTGCAACTGCAAAATCAGGCTGCGCTGATGTCTTGTCGAATGCGAGCAGTCGAGCATAGAAAGTGTGCGGCTGGACTGGCTGGCGCACACCCCGGTTTGCAAGGTCGAATCTAGCTAAACTACACAAATATTGAGAATGCGCATAAAGTACGCAAGAAAACTTTCAAATGTTTATGTATAGAAGTCCAGCAAACTTTCAGTTTTCCTTTTTTCCTACTGAGACATTATCAAATGCCTGAATGCTTATATGTTAACAACTGCTGTTTTTGAGTTCGTGCAACAGTTCTACCATGCAACAGAAATTGGTAATGTAGCCAATGCGGTTAGCGCATGCGCTGATAAGCCATAGCAGACAAAAGAAAGACAATTGTTTTGGATAAAGTGAACTATCATGGAACGCAATCTTAAACATGCGCAGTGGACGAAAAATCTGCAAAAAGTGATGAGATGGTTCCTGGATGCAGACGATAACCCAGGTTCCCACCAAAACCTGATTATTACTTTTTAGCCCATTTACAATGTTCCTTGAAATTTGTATGCAAATTCATTCCGTGATATTTTCATTAAGTCGACAAATTAACAAGCAAATGTCTGCGAAAACAATTAATTGCCTTTGTTCAGGTAATAAAGTTTTTGTAACATATCAAACTCAAGGGGGTTAATACCAACCCCTTGCGTATGCCCTTGTGCTTAAATGAGCGATTTTTCTCATCATCTATACGAACAATGATTTTACTCTGATTGAAAACTCTCATCAAGGTTGAATATAGAGAGATACATGAATAGCCAATTCTTTCCGTTTGAGAATAAAGACTGAATACTTCGCCAAACAAAAATCGAACACCAATTAGGAGTTTAAATTTAAACCTGAGCTCACAAATGCAATTTACATTCTGCATGATTTAAACATATTTGACAAAAAACACTCTACAGGCACTGTTAAGGTCTGATGTATATATCGAAATCAAAACTGAAACATAGGTAAAAAGATGTTTTGCTCAGACTTTTATTATATTGTGACTGCCTTCGTCAAAAACATCTGTAAATAGTTGCCGAATATGATCCCCTCATAAAGGAACTTTCTTCCCAGAGACAAGACGCAATTTAGGAATGCTCCTCTTGGCGTGGCGAGTCACCGTCATTCAAGGAGAAGAATCAGTTCTTATGGCAAAACGTCGGTCGGAAATCGATACTGGAATTAGTAGGCTGATTGTTCGCTATCGATTGACTCCAAAAAGCTCGCAACGCATATTGCGACCTGCACGGAACTCAGCATGGCATATGGTTGAAAAAGTGGCAAGGTCAAAGCAGCCAAACCCATAACAAGGCCGTTGAAGTGAAACTGGATGGCTCCATAAGTAATTATTTCTGTTATGTAATAAATTTCTAACGTGATTTGGACATTGCTGAAACCGAACAAAGTTTTTACACAGTAACCACTTTCTCAAATAGTTATGTTGACATGGCACTAAAAAAGTGTTATAACTTGCAACATTAATTTAAAAATGTTTAGAATGATGCAATCAGAGATAGAAAATATTGTTTCATTTTCCTATGACTCATAAAAATTGCGCAAATAAATGAACAAAAGAATTAACAGCGAAAGAACATGAACAATTTGTGTTCATCGCGTCCAGAGACCAGACTTTTTGCGAATCATTTTACCAGAATTTAGGTCCTGCTCTCAAGATTAAATCCCGTTGGAAGTGGATTATTTAAAACTGCGAGGTTTTTGTAACTTATTCAAAAACAGAAATTAACCATCCGCTTGTTTGTGCATCAAATCGTTTAAATGGATGTTTTGCAAAATTTTGTTATGGGGTTTTATCAAAGAAACCGTTATTGCGCGAATAGAAAACACTGTTGCATCAAATTTCGTATTCTGAAGATTCTTACTTTTAAATCGAGAAAAAAACGCCCATCCTCTTTTCTGTCTTCAACCCGAAACACTTTAACTACATTGGTAGAAAGTGTAGCGTATACTTGAACGTTTTTATATTGTTTGTCAAGGTGTCTTCTTAGTATCACGCAGCTCGAAAAACTTGCATTGAAGTTACGTCCAACACAAACTTCGTGTAGTGCTGATGAAAAGTTTGTTGAGGTGCTGCGATCGGAAAGCCTGAGCGGAAAGTGCGCAAAGCTTCACATTGTGGCAGCAAGCAACAATAAAGATTACATGCCATGATCATTATTGCTTGTTCGCACCACATATATATGGGTGTTATTCTTCGCGCACATCTCGTTCGTGGTGAATCGCACATTCAACGCAACGTCAGCGGAGAGGTTGCAACAGAGGTAAGCCGGTATCAGAAAATTCAGACGTACATCGTAAAACATGTCTGTAATCAAATACCTTAATGTCATGTCTCCATACAAAAAGTAGGCTAAAATATTGGATAAATTTCCTCCTGGACAACTTCCGGTCACCAATACCGCAATCGCTGCGACTTTGTCAAGACTGAACATCTTTGCCAAGGCGAAAGCAACCAGCGGCATGATTCCAAATTGACAAGCAGCTGCAATGGCTATGCCTGAAAAAAATTGAATCAAGCAGTCATGCCTTTTCATCCTGACGCCAGTGCGTTCTCGGTTTTGGGAGAGCATCAAGCTGAACTAAATCACCAAGACGATATTCAGGTGAGTTTTGTTCCAATCAAACAGGACCTAATGCTCCTGTTGCTTGCCGAAGTATTCCGATTTTACTATTAACAGAATGTTGCATTCAGTCCCATCGCCACGGGGGACTTTGTTGAGCTTAGCCCCTCCAAACAAAGCTCCAAGCCCCCCAAATTGAAATATGAAACACTATAAATCAGTGATGTTTTGTCAAATATTAGAATGTCAAGCCCTCCTGCACAAACGTAAAGCCCTCCTACTGAATACTTTCTGGCGACGGTTCTAGTTGGTTGCACCCACATCGTCACTATTGAACACCATCGCGTCTATTGAAAGCAATGAATGCAATCCGATTTGTTGCATATAGCTATGAAACTGTAGCATGAAACTAATTTGCCGAGTGGTTTTTGTCAATGTTTGGTTTAAGACCTATCAATTAGCTTTTCATTTTATAAAAACTCATTTTTGTCTCACTGATCTGAGAAAACCTCAAACAAATTTCTACAGATAAATAATCTGCTAATATTCCACAATTCCATTAAAAAGCACATTTCAGCTTCATCAATTTTCACGATGATGATTAAATCATTTACTAAATTATTTAGGGCGTGCCACCAAACGGCAATTTAAAAATTTTTGAGAAGTTGCAACCGTGCAGGTTGCAAAAGGCATTCATTTATTTTTCCCCGCTGCTAAATTATGTTGTTTAGTACTCCTTTAGCTTACCTTTAGGCTCAAACAAGTGTTCTTTCATTAACGATAGATCAATTGTACAACCGAGACCAAGCATCGTTTGCATCACGACTAAAACCAAGATTGCTTCAATGCCTGAATTAAGCCCCGGATTTTCTTGCATTTTGATCACAATATTTGAAAGAGCAATTTCGGCATTAGTGGGTGCAGGAGTGGAAGATGACGACGAAGAGTTTCCTTGGGTGCCCTCCACGAAAAGTAGCTTCTGATCGTCTGAAGTATCTTTTCGCTGTTCCTGTTCACTTAGACTTTCACGGTAGATTTCTTGAACAAATGAAAATGATCTTGGTGGGTTGGTCGTTGTGTAATCATTTTCAGTTAAGTTCTCAGGACTTGCTACTGAACGCGCAAATTGCAGCAATGTGAAAATGACTGCAAACCGTATGCACAGCATTCTCCAATTCCTACATGCATGGCAACATAAACGGTCAAAAGATTATTTGGAAAAATATTTCTTACAAAACCGAGCTTCCAAATGGTAGCATGAGGTGGCTCTCATAACTACCTCAGCATGAGCTTACCCAATGTGACAGTCATAGAGTGCGAGACCAATTATACAGCAACACTCAAAAGTACCGCATTCATGCTTATGTTACTCAATCTAGCAGCAAGTGAAACTATATTTAATAGTACACCATGTAGTCACCACACCCTGGGTGGAATGTGTCTGTAATAGAGTTCTACCAGATATGCTTACATTTCCTAGTGGAAAGGCAATAAGTTAAGCCCCAAAGTGGACCTTTGTTTGACAACATGAAAGAAAGGCGCAGACTTCAAACACGAATTAAAGTGCCTGTCTTAAAGCAAAGAAAAAGCAAAAGACAAATGAACTTGCAAGTTCCCTGGAAGACCACTCTCTCAGAAAGTTTTGGCAAAATATCGAAAAAGGAAATAGGGAAGACATGCTCGCAGTGCCGGATTAACAATAGTAGCAAATGTAGCAATTGCTACGGGCCCCGCGCTTTTGGGGGCCCCGCGGTCCTTTGTGTTGAATTTCTCTTTATTTTATGCAAGGGTTGATATTGAATTTAGGTGCCCGCAGCAAACTCTCAGAGAGGGGTCCTATATTTTACACATGCTATACAAAACCTTTGTCGCTGAACGCAAGTTAAATTTTTCATTTTGTATGCGAATTTGCTTCTGCGTTAAGGTCCATTTCACATTGTAAATTGTTTGAAGTCATTTGATTTTAAATACACTTCACCATAACTGATGAATAAGCAACTGATACCGTGTAAGCTGTAAACATTAGCTATTGGTGCAATGAGTTCAAGTGGCAGAGATGCTAATGAAGCAAGCCCAAAGAAAACATGTAGTGGTACACACAGCAATTTTAAGGTAGAGTGGTTGAGAGATCCAGATCTCAAAGGCTAGCTGCAGGGGAACACTGGAAATTAAGATTTAATTATTGTAAATGCTGCCAGATCACCGTCAGAAATGCAAACAACTCCATGTTCCTGCGATATAATAATTCCGACAAAGACGAAAATTCATAAGCAAGGTTACAGTATATATATGCAGTATATATTCACTAGCACGTTTTGTGATTACTGATGCCCAGGTATGGTAGATGGTAGGAATACTCACTTAATTTTGTGTCCACCTGGAATTTTCTGTTCAAATCTGGGTTTTTGGGTGAGTCTATATGAGACTTTGTAAAAAATATCGTTAGCAGCCCTGCATTTGGCAGCTATTCACTAGCCATTGGGTAGTGTACTTGTAGACTCGTCATTCTTTACAGATGTGGGAAATGATTTGCACATTTATTTAAATCTCATGGTGACCAACTGCAGTGAAGAACGGTCATTTTCTAAACTTAAGGTGGTAGAATGAACAAAAGAGCACCATTAGACAAAACAAACTGAAGAACATGATTCTAAAGAGTACTATAGGGCATGAACTTCTATGTCACATAGACCCTACCACCACTACCATAAACAAATTCGCTAAGGAAAAATCTCGAAAATGCAATCTTAAGCAGTAGGTTTGCTCCTTTTGACAATCGATTTCGAAACGTATTTTATGTGACTGCACTGTATAAACATAGCATTGATCAAATCTGTTGATGAATCTGGAAGCATCAATTACTGTCTCTGTACTGTATTTGTGAGCTGTACAGTAATGTATTCCTTCTTGGTAAAAATATACACGTATGTACTTTTTGGTAAAAACCATAATGTCCACCAGTTGCTATTTAGGACCAGGTGTTTCGCACTTAGGAAATTCAGTATGCTTGATGGTAGTCGCATGGATATCCACCAGAGGCGTGACGAGGGGGGGCAAAATTCCCCGGGAGCCGAATCACTACGGGGGGCGCCGAGTGACTGCAGGGTGCGGGAAAGTCCCAACAATTTCACAAGTAGGCCTACTTCCTTCAATAAAGTATATTTTCGAACATGGGGGCCAAACTTGCTTCTTGCCCCGGGCGCCAACTAACCTCGTTACGCTCCTGATGTCCACAGAATTTGTGCTTTAACAGTTGTTCACTTGTTTAAGTGTATTTTTAACTTGGGGCCCCGCGCTGTTATTATGCTACGGGCCCCGCGCTACCTTAATCCGGCACTGCATGTTCGCATTCACGGTGGGTGACGCAACCTGAAATGAAGCCGTTGCAGCAATGCGGAAAAAACGCTTTGGAGCTTTACTGAATTCATAACAAAGCAGCAATACTGACAACTTTGTAAACGAAATTATTAAATAACCATGCATTGAAATTTGAAAGATACTATTAATCATTACGTGCAAAAGTTTTGATTTTGAATCCCATGTTCACAAATTTCCCCTAAACCCTGCTGTTGATAAAGGTGAAATGTTTGCTGAGCACATCATCATTCTATAATCTGATCCCAGTGTGCTTTCATCGTAGTAATCTATTCAACGTGTGCTAATGCATGGCAAAACTGTTATTGTGCTTATCTGCAAAAATAAAAATGCCGATATGCTTATACGTAACTACAAAGCTGTTACACTCGTAACAACAATCTCCAAACTATTTGAACATTGCATTTTATCCTGCATTTCACCATTTGCTGCCACCACTAACAACCAGGTTGGTTTTAAGCCACAACATGGGACGTGAATGTGTGGATTTTATTCAAAAAATTACACCACATTGCAAACAAAAGCACCTACATTTTTGCACTTCCATCCTTTTCAAATGCATCTGACTAAGGCGTTTGACAGAACTAACCACAACCTATTTAGACTAATTGAGCGCAATGTACCTATGTGCGTAGCAATGAGATGGTATAGGAATCAGCCCGCGCAAATTAATTGGAGAAATTGCTTTTCAGTCCCCTTCACCGTAACCAACGGGTTAAGATAAGAGGAAGTTCTCAGTCCATATCTGTTCGACCTTGATGAGCTTTTCGTACAGCTGCGCACAGTCTAGTTCTAGTATTAAACGCCTCCGCTTTGTCTACAACTATGCCCATAGAATTCTGCATTGCATCCCAAGGAGCGTAATTGTTGGCCAGGGACGCCGGGGAGCGGGGGCATGACAGGGGCATTGCCCCTGCCTTTCCAAAATAGGGGCAACGGAGACGGAGGTGCCTTTTCGTAACAGTATCATAGGTAATTTCGTGGTTTATCAAGGTCGACTTGAAACAATTTTTGCAGCTATTCGTGCACCCAGAAAATTCACAATGGCTTTCTATAATATCTGTTATCATTTTTGAGGTCAACATTGTTACTGAATAGAAACAAGCGTATTGGTAACAAGTTTTTGTTTTTATAAGTTTCCATTGCCCTCAAGCCTTTGACTGAACCCCTGCCCCACCGCTGCTCCGGCTTCCCTGGTGTTCTCCCACAGCAAGCCAACTACTGTATTTCGTCAGTACATTTGATGCCTTGACTAAAACAATTTGTGTGCCTTTATCAAATGATGCGCAACTTCATTCAAACTTTTATCCCCCCACTTCGATTGTCTGATACTTCTTACAAATCTGCAAGTCTCCATTTTTGTCCCATTATGTAATGCTTCTGTATGACGATGACCGAATGCAGCAGTTAATGGTGCCTTGTTTCAGTGTTAGGTCGTCTTCAGCATCGACTACTTGCACCAACTAATACCTCGTCTTTGAAGCGTTTGTATAAGCATTTTTGTACCCTTGCTTTCTTTCAACTAATGTGATATGGACCTTGTGTCAGAGATAAACACATAAATAAAAATGAAAAATATTTCAACTTCAAAACGTGTTAGCAATGGCAGTATGAAGTTTTCAACTTGTTGGGATTATTTTGCAACAGCCAAGTGATTTTTATGATTCTCCTGATTTGAAATTCCCGTTTTTTGTGTACGCTTCTTAGTCCTCACCTATACGTAAGATAGGTAGAACCCACTACATCTACGCAAGCAATCGAACCATCAAATATTCATGTGCACTGTTCTAACACATTCAGTCACAATCAAGAGTAGCTTCTTAATGTTAAAATATCCGAACTTACCCTAAAATACAAATATTTTAATGAAAATCTGATGGATGATCTCAAAACAATCGTTTGTAACACAAACTGCCATGACATTATCCACGTTTCTTTATACGTTAATTCATGCTCAGGCTGAAAAGGCGAGTGCGCGTATATGCGCACAGGAGGCATGCAGGTTCTGCCAACCTTTTTTTAATTGTGAAGCAAAGTAAGAGAAGAGCGCACTGCAATGGTATCGATTTTTTGCTGCTGTGCATCTACGAAAGGTTCGATTGCTGTACGCGAGGTCGGGTAACGTTGAAGTACAACTATACACTGGCATATGAATTATAAGCGTTGCCACGTTTGGTTGTTTAAAACAAGTTGCGTTTTAATGCAGAGGTTACAATGGTTGTAAAAGTTAAACCTTAAAACTTTTGTTTCGCAGCATTTGTAAAACCATCTTTGAAACATACATCGCCTTGGCCTTGATCACAATAACTTTCGTGAGCTTTAGGGTTGGAGTAATCGATATGAAGCCAGAGACGGAAAAAAGATTTCTCTAGTTTTCAGTTGCTCCTTCAAGCTGGTTCCCAATCATTTTGATTAGCCGGCTATGGTAGGCTTGTTAGTGCTAGTTTCAAAACATACGAGCATCCAATGGTATACAAAGCCAGAAGTGTATGGGAACACGTTTCACAGGAAGTGGGTGCGATCTCTTACTGTGAAATTTTTATCAGAAGAAACAATTCTATCAGAAAAACATCGTTTCTTCTGATAAAATTCTCGAACTACCCTCATTCCCCAGAAACTGTAGAACAATTTGCTATGAAAAATTACCTTAGCTTTTAGACGGTTCTTTTGATATCATTTTACTGGCTATAATGTCAAAACATTTTACGTTAAGGTCTACACGCCAAGAAGAAATCTTTTTCCTACTTGGCTCATTGCAATTGCCTGCATCCAATCACCAAAGAACCAGACCGTAAATAATGAAAAATGATTGAACAAATCCTTTCGCTTGAATCGTATTTCACACCACAGTTTTCGTTCAGAAGATGTATACTTATGTTGATTCCCTAAAAAATTAATACACCTTCGCTCCTTCAACAGCTGCACAAACGCTACTTTCCCTCTCCATAAAAAATTTTTCCACAACATCACATGTTCAACTATCCGAACTTCTCTGATGCATCTAGCAACTTCATTTTTTGAACTGGTTCTTTTGCACTTCAGCTTTGTGACCCTTGAATTGTTTCGAACGTACACTACATATCGGTTGCGACCAACCAGTCATCGCACAGCTCTGTTGACCATGCAGCAAACTTCTACCTCATTCGAATTTGTCTGCATCTGACTCCATCACGACTCCACATACGATTCGACCATCAAACACTTACCTAAATGTCGAGGGGTGCTCGATAAAAGTGGCATAAAACAACCTGGACAAGACTTTTCTACGATGTCCCAGGGCTTTGAACATAACTTGCATGAAACTGGTTAGTTTTTGCATCAACAAACTCAACTGCGACAGCTTCCACAACTAATTTCAAAATCCATGCCAAATAAGACTAATATTAAACACTACTTGGCCTTGGTCTAACCCAGTGGTTCTCAAAATAGTCGATATCGACCCCCAGGGGTCAATTGGACCACCCAAGGGGTCGATAAACACTCAAGGGGTTGAATGGGGGTCACTGTATGGCCAGGGGGTCAATGAATAACTGCTGGGGTCTGCTGGAGCAATGAAGCCTCCAATTCAAAATTATTGTCGGGCAAGGAATGCAAACGGCGTTTTTCAACTAATCAAACAAAATTAAGAGGTCTGATCAAATCTCAGCTACACTAGTTCAAAAGTACATTCGATTCGAATAGTTTTTTATTAAATCGTCTATTAAGATGACATTATGAAAACTGTTCTGCTTGTTACGTCACAAACAATATTGTAGTGCTTGTGTCGCAGTTCGGCAGTTGTTAAAACAACTGCCGAACTGCGACACATGCACTGCTGCTGTACTACCAGTCTAACAACTTCTTAGATTGGTAGTACAGCAGCAGCAGTGTGCCATTTTAGTCATTTTTAAACCAAATCTGGTTGATTTTGCAATCGTTTGGTTTGTTTTTTTCGATTTGGTTTATAGTTTGTTTTTTTAGTTTATTTTCGTATTTTTTTTGTTTTTAATCGATTAAAACCTTATAGGACCTTCAAATCAGTTTTTGGATGAATTTGGGATAGAAAGTGAAGTCATTGGGAACATTGAATACCATTGGCAGCAATTGTCCCTTGGCAAAATGTTACTGACGCAGTAGCATATCGGACTGAAGTATGTTTGTATGAAGATGCCATCGGAGAAAACACATGCAAAAAAACTGGCTGGTTTTGCTCAACGCATTTTATGCAGCCTATACCACACTCTAATGCAGAAATGGAACAAATACTCAGCCAGATTGACGTTGCAAAATTAAAATGAGAAACAGAATCAATGTAGAACTGGTAAATGCAAATTTGAATATCAGGACTGGATTGAAAAGAGACAATATTTTGAAGCATGTGTGATTATGACCAGGGCTCCCATTCTGTAATTTCGAAAAAAAACATGAAAAAAAAACAACATTTGTCTACCACAAAAACCCAGAAGTTCAAAAAACATATGAAGCAAATACATGAGGTAAAACGGTGATTAAAATACATATTTGCTTACAGTTCCTCTTCTAAATTTTTGTCTACAGCATTAACATTAACATTCAGATCACTTTTCTCTGTTGCTCAAGATATTTATTTAACTAATAATGCTCATGACATACTCCATTATTGAGATCTCTCATTTTTCAGGTTTAGATGTGCAGTAGCCGTTTTGCTACAGGCTTCTTGACAATGCTTGTTATCCTTTTTCCTCAAGTCATGATTTTAGTGAGTTTGTTTTTGTTTTAACATGACTAACAAAAATGTTCGTTCTAGTGATGCAGTAAAATTCGGCAATCCGCAAATCTGGTTATTAAATCATAAAATATTCCAAACTCCTATTTATCTAAGCCAACTTATGATCTTTGATGCATGTTATGCAGGTAATACCCGAAATCAGGGATATAAGCCTATAGATTTATGGACAAGGACACATGTTTAAACTACTGTCTATTGATATAGCCTCCAGCCTATTTTCTTTGCTGAGATATTTTGGTCATTTGTCTCATATTAGTATTAAAATTTTCCGCAACAGCACTCACTAGTTCATATTTTCGGATATTATGACCGAATTGACTTAATTTTTTTTGTCATTTAAAAAAATTTTAGTCTATGACAGAAAATTGACCGAAAATAACTTAGCCTCCAGCTCACATTCAGGCACAAGATGGGGAGAATGTAGGCCCATATTTGCTATTGAACTTGGATCTTGTGAGGTCTTGAGCTGCAAAGGACTCTAAACTCCCTAATCTCACATCTGGCACCAAATCCTTACTCCAATACAAATTGTTTTTTAATTTCAGTGAATAGCATAGGGCAACCAAAGAATTTGAACATTCTGTCGTAAACATTGTTTAACCAAATTCTTCAGCTGGTGTCTGGGACGACAACCGTTCACCCAGATGCAAATCTTTCACTTGTTTGTACAACCGTTTGTTATTCATTCGTGCTACTTCTGCTCTACGCACAACTGCAGGGGTGACTGTACGGGATGGTGCGCAGCCTACAGCATTTGATAATGATATTGATACGGGTTTGAGGGTGTGAAACCGACTGAAGATGTATTGTTTCACCGATTTAAGCACTTTTTTCACCTGATGATCACATGCGAACATTCACATTGCAAAAGCCGTAAGACATGTTTTTTATGCTATTAAATTTACCAACTGCCAAAATTTTATCTTCAAAAAAACCCAGATTTGACAGGATTTTTCATAATTAAACCTAGCCACCCAGATGGACTAAAAAAACAGATCTGGGTGAAAAAAACTCAGGAATGGGAGCCCTGATTATGACTGAGATTCCAGAAGCAGTGACCACGGGATGTTTTATGCTTATGGTTTGTTATTTCATATGACTCAGCTAATAAGCAGGAACAATACAAAAAGCCATCGCAGACTAACGAAACCACTGTCAGCAAACATTAGAGCAAATGAAAATACTGGCACTAGTTTGGTATGCAATGAAAACAATACTGCTGAAAGTTGTGTCACTATAGCTGATTTCGTAGAATGAGATTCCAATTTACATATTTTCATAATTATGAATTTTTTGTGTGCGTGTTTATTCTTGCTTCAGTTTGGTTTATTCTGGTCATTTGTTCAGGATCATCTAATTTATTTTAGGGAAACCAAGGTGGCAACACTGTACAGCAGTAGGCTACGCAGTAGGACGGAGAACAATTCCCTGTATTAGTAACTGTCGGGCTAGGCCACGGGGTCTACAGAAAATTGTTTGGGGGTCAACGTGCAGAAAAGTTTGAGTACCACTGATCTAACCACTAATGAGCAACTCGCTGTCTGTATGCTCTAACTAGCTCATCAGTTAGTTCGATAGAATACGAAAATAATTTGGAATTGCAAAACTCGGGTGGACTTAAAACTTCATTAAAGCTAAAAAAGCCTTGAAAACTATAGCTAGTGCGGGCTTATTCTTAAACGTTCGGATTGTTCTTATTCCATTTTCAAAGCGAAATAAAGAAACGTTAGGGAAACAACCTTCTATCCATGCCTACTTTGGTGAAACGCAATGCAGCTGGAAAAATTGCGAGATGTTTATTGAAAATAACTAAAAAGATTTGCTTTTCTTTCATACACCACATAAACCGCAGAATCTTAGCACAAGGACAAGCAAGTACATATGGAAGGGCAAGTACATATGGAAGGATGCATTGTAGTTTATGAACTCATATGTTCTTGCTGTGGCCCTTAAGTGGCGGAACGGGGGGGCGCATGGGCCTAGGTTCCCCACTTTTTTCTGGGGGGCATGGCTCCCTACTTTTAAATTTTGAATTTTACCTAAATAAGTTCAAGTAACACAATTAGTAAGAACAACTAGTTTCATTTATGTGCTCGAGTCAGTGTATTGCGTAGATAGATAGGGTGTAATATAGATAGGGGTCGTTGAGGGTTTATAAAACATCGCATAAAATTGCTTAAACATGCTGACAAAAGTTAATGACGTCATATATCAATACTTGTGGGTCACAGTTACCAATTCAAGCCACAAAATTTTCTATAGGTTTTTGACTTGCACTTGTGCCCCCAACTTTGAAAAAGGTTCCGCCACCCATGCGGTGGCCATTCTTGGATTGAACCACCAGCATTTGAAAATTCACATTCAAACCCACCAGCATTTGAAAATTCACATTCCGATGAGCACAATCCGTCAAAATCTAATCACCAAACTACTGATGTCGTCAAACTCGTATAATCACATCTTCATAATTTCACGACTTTAAAAGTCCGAAAAAGTTCGGCTTCTGCTTTCAAACAGCGTACACTATTCGGAGACATTTTTAATACATGAACAGCAATCCGAGATCAACGTAGAAGATTCTTCCATCCCTTAATCTTTTTAATAAATGGACTGCGATGCTAAACGTTTGTTTGATAGTTACTTTTTAGGTTGATTCATATTTTCATGTACTTATTTTAGGTACTGACACAAATGTATTGTGCAAACAAATCTATATATAAATACAGTGACCATCTCTTGCAGGCAAGATGAAATTCCTGCTTGAGCCTTCAGCAAGTTGTTGGCCATGTTCAAGTTATAAATAATCTTATCACAGATATTGATAAATTTATCGACTATTCGAACGAAAGTACAACTTGATGAACAACACACATTAAAGCAGAAAATCATTAAAAAAGAGGAAATTTTTAAATACAGTTTCTATTGCTTTAAAATTTTTTAGTCAAGCATGAAATGCACCATGGCTGTACAGGGCATTGATGAAAGAAAGATTTCCAGTCTAGTACCGTATTGTTGTGTCATGGTTGTACTTTTGCCTTTAATTAACCAAAACATTCCAAATACAGTAATATACCTATTAAAATTCATGAAATCTAAAGTAAAAATTCATGAAACAGTATTTAATTGCTTATATATTACTTTGGAGTTAAATTCTACAATCAGATGTCATTGGTGAAAGGTGAATTAAGTTTATTCAATACTAAATTAAACTCAATAGCATTGCAAGAAGTTGAAAACATTCAGCTAACACCTGTGCCCAACCTGGTTTAGTCATGTTGGATACAGAACGCTTCATAAACCAAGATATCGTTGCGTTAAATTTCACAAGAACTCCAAGAGTTATAAAATCAAATGTAGGCATGGGAGCAATTAGGTGGGCGACACGGGGGACGCGTCCCCCCTACTTTTTCAGACAGTGGGGATATAATATGCCATGTCCCCCACATTTTTTTCTTTAGGTTTCGTAATATAGTGGTTTCACACCAATTTTGCGGCCGACGAATCCCGCTGGACTCAATGACCTAGCTCAGTGCCCTTGTCCACGAGAGACTCGGTGCAAAACAAGTTATACTAAACACTTTTAAAATTTAATGTTTATCTTAGCTTTTCTTAAACAGGGTCCTCGAGGCTGATCCCCTAAAGACTATTTACCCTAAAGCAAACAGTCAATATCACCAACCCTAGCTGCTAGTGACAGGACCGTTATACCCATTTATGCGGGGATACAAGTTTATTACACTCATGACATCGAACAAACGACACTATGAATTAACAGAATATACACACACAAAATAACCTTACAATATGACCCCCCATATGCCAGGATTTTTCTAAGTACAAAATCATGAAAAATTTGGGCAGAACTCTGTTTCCTTTTTGAGTTTAAAATCGTCCTAGATTTGTTAAAGTACAAAACACTAGAAAATTTTGACAGGACTCTATTTCTTAATTGAATCTAGCATGCCAAAATATTTACAAAGTCTAAAATTAAGTAAAATTTTGACAGAACTTTGTTACTTACGATTTTACGGAGCATCGTTTAACGGCATCTGACTATAACAACAGCATACATCCCTATCTACATCGAGACTAAAGCCAAAAGTGCCGAGACTTTCGTGCCTAGAAAGTCGGCTGATTTCAGAGCTACAAGGCGTTCCTGGATCACGAGATCACCAGGCATCCCCAAGTTCGCTCTCCAACTACCAATTCACAACTGCTCGGAAATGTCCTGACAGGCAATATTTATACCCCTCTGCAGGTGCAGTGATCAAGCATTTATTTATTATGATCACAAGTGACCTAGTGTTTATTTATTATGATCACAAGTGACCTAGTGTTTCTTTATTATGATCACAAGTGACCTAGTGTTTCTTTGTTATGATCACAAGTGACCTAGTGTTTATTTATTATGGTCACAAGTGACCTAGTGTTTCTTTATTAATGCACACATGTGAGCTAGTGTTTCTTTATTAATGCACACATGTGAGCTAGTGTTTCTTTTATTATCCTTCATCCCACTACTCGCTCTTACTAGTTCATTGCCCTCTTTTCTTACGCATGACTGGTTACACATACATCAATGCATATAATATCGTATGTCATGTGAGGAATTCTTACGGTTTATTAAAGAATTTATACATTTAAGAATTCATTGATTAGTTCCAATTCTTCAGCATTAATTGTTATTGCTATTTGCAAAATGTAAGTTATTTGCAAAATGTAACACGAAGGTTGCGCTACGCCTTGCTGCAGGTGTTTCCGACGTTCGTCTGTGCGACAGGCACTTGGCTTTTCTGTACGTTTAGGAAACCGTGATTCTTAGTTGCATGGTTCGCCTACTATTCTGTGGTGCTCCGTAGTTGATTTTAAATCGTTTAAGCTTTACCTATGTTTCCTACTTCAATATGTTTTCTACCCCATAATGCGTAGCAATAACAGTCATTCATAGAAAATACTAGTACGCTTATTCATGCATAAGATGTTACACAACGCTCATCCTTGTTAACGGTTCAAACAATTTTTTCTTCAGTTCGTCCGGAAATGACGGAGGAATATTTTTCTTGCCATTCATCATTGTCTTTCATATTTCAGTATGTTGGGGTTATTTTTAACCACAACAAAATTTCGCTTATGAATGCAGGCGATAGTATAAACATCGTTGTTGAATTAGAAAATAAAACTGATCATTATTCACCGGGTCTGCACGTTTGAAGATAATGGAGTAGAGCAGATTTTTTAATCTTCGTGTTTACCGCAAATAGGTTCAATATGTCTTGTATTTTCTGAAGTTAGCGAGTCGTCCAGTGTTGAAAATAAAGTTCCGTTTCGCGGAGGTTTTGGAAAAAAAACTTTAGGGTTGAAGCTTCGTGAATTATTTTCGTAAAGATGTTGTGCTTTATGATCTCATATGTTCATGCGGTGGCCATTCTTGTACTGAACAAAATAACTGTTATTATTTTTCGTAAAGATAGTTTTCCTAAATTTTGTTGGAGCTTTGACATTCACAGCTTTTTTCTTTTCATCCCTGTCGAAAATGTGGTGCCATAGTAAGCGAGTTTTATGCAGTTTTGTGGTACACCCGTTTGATTAGTAATGTCGAAAATCAAGACTTAGTTGATCATGCGTTTCTTTTGCAACAACTGCATGATTTCATTTCATGCAAAATCTAAGTGCGTAGCCAGAAAAATTTAATCGAATCCATCCGAGCTGTGTTTCTGTATCCACAAAGTTTAAGAGTTGGCCCAGTAAGTGCGTAGCCAGAAAAATTTAATCGAATCCATCCGAGCTGTGTTTCTGTATCCACAAAGTTTAAGAGTTGGCCCAGTCAGGCTTGGGAAATACTGCACACCGTATGTTCCTTTGACAGTTGTTTGCTACCTGACTGATTTACGCTTGTCACTGACTCTCACTCTCGCAAAAGCAGATCATACCCACTTCGATGATTTCGCGCTGTTTGTGATGCCTTTTGTGGAATATATTCGTCCGCTTGTTACCGTCTAGTGTTTAGAAGTGTGTTTGCGGCCTACTATAGACGTTAATGTAAATCTTTGCCTGTAGTGTAACACTTGTTGGACTCGAGCTCGGATTTACGTTGAAAATCTTTGGAAGACAGTTGACGAGTGGACTTAGTGTGTGGCGAATATGCTTAGAAAAATGTTACTAAACCTGAGTATTTTGTTTCTTTTTTCGGTAGAATCAGCATATTCCTCCAGTTTGGCACTGTTGAAATTTGAGATACAAAGCTTGATAACTTCACTAACGGATATTAGAGGTCTGTAAAGTCCAGAATGACCATGCGTTGAAGTTTAATGCCGAATCATACCGCTCAAGCTGCGGGTAAGACTTAAACTTGTTTTACAAACATGTACGTGAAATGGTTTTACTTTAAAGAAAACATGTTGATAATGTTTGGAGTTTGACATCACACCATGAAAAAACGCGAAAACATTTCGGATTCAATTTAATACATTCGGAAAAGTCGAGCACTTCTGGCCAATAAACGTTGTAAATTTTACTGTCCACGTTCGCACAAACATGAGGTTTGGACTTTCTTGGCATGAGTCACATGCTTGAATCACAAAAATTTGAAGTTCTGCTAAAGCTCAGGCTCGCAACCATGGAGGGGACAACCGCGCATTTGCCCTCCCCGAAATTCAATTAATTGTTAGGTACAACAGCAAGTTAAAATCAATTTGCCTTCCCCCCTGAAAATGTCAGTTGGTTGCGGCCCTGCTAAAGTTGTTTTTTGTCCATAGCTCATTTGTTTTCCTTGGCTTCTGCACAGTTGAAGCAAAGCAGTGGGGCAAAACACTGACAAGCCATCCATCCCTGAACATATGTGCATATAACCCACGATCAACGCATTATCCAAATATAGCTTAAACGTCGGTAAAAGGGTCTACTTTTCTGAATTGCAACCCGGTCTGTATTTGAAAACGAGGTGCGTGTTTCCACGCGGCTGAATGATATACAAATTTTACGACATTGCAACGTAACAAATGAGAGACAAATTCAATACCAGCCATGGGCGTCGAAAGGAGGGCAGGAGGCCTTTGCCCCCCTGGAATTTGAAAATTATAGCAAAAAGAGGTTGTTTTCTTGATTTCGAGTGGGAAAAAAACAAATTTCACCACTTATGTCCCATCTAGAAAAATTTTGAAAAAATCCTCTAGTTGCCCTCCCTGGAAAAAATCTTTCCGACGCCCATGATACCAGCATGAAACAAATTGCCGTCGGATGCGGTAAAGCAACATCTTACGACAGTTGTGCAAAACGACGCATTGGAATGAAGTGGAAAACATGGGACAAAACGAAGATAAATTTATAGCAGTTCGGTATCACAGTTTAGACCAGTGGCTCTTAAACGAGGTTCAATCAAACCCTGGGAGTTCGGTTAGTTAGCCTTAAGGGTTAGACGGCGATCCAATGCGTGGTTCATTTTGCGTGCTATTAAAATGCATGTCAAGTTTCGAGGAAATCATCTTTTATTTCTCGAGTTATGAAGGTTAGGTGAAATGCTCGGATGAAAATTGCAGGTTTCGGTGACTCCAACAAGGTTAAGAACCACTGGTCGAGACATTAATCTCTAACGAGTATGTCTATGCGCTTCTCCGATATTGCATCGTCACTGATGAAACTAATAATTGAAAATAATGCACATGGTGTAGACCGGCTTCAGTAACACTTTACACAAAGTAATGATAATGAAGTTTAGAATTTTTGGCACCCTTCCCCCTTTTCATGACCTGAGTAATAACACTACTTACGTGACTACAGAAGCAAGAAACGGTTAAATAAATGTATTCTCAATCCTAGCATAGTCTCTCCGTTGTTACGTGATGTCCATGGAGGCCCGTTTGCGCCATGTAATTTTTTTCATATCTAAAAACTTTCTATAAAATTTGTTCACAAAAGTTTTTCTTTCAAAAATAAAATTTAAAAAATTTGTTTCACACAAGGCGTTTTACTTTTGAAAAAACTATTTTAATTAGTAAATCTTTGAAACTGAAAAACATTTCTCAAACAAGCACTTTGCGAAAATACTTTAGGTTGCAGAATAAAACGAACATGCAACATACGAATTTGCAGCATGGTTTATTCACAAACTTCAATGGGAAACATTTCGTTAGCGGAGCTGGGCGCAGTGAAAACAAAAATTCGTCATGAAATTTTTCTTGGAAGATTTATATTTACATTAATTTTTTACAGTGATTTTTTTAATTTAACAAACATTTTAAATGGTGCAAACGGGCCACCATGTGCGTATTTGTCTTATTCTTTAATTGTTCAAACTGCGCTAATGGGCATAAACGGAGGATGAAACATTTTGACCTAAACTTCACATTAAATAGGGCTTCTGCGCCAGTGTGAAAATGATTCGTGTCTGGCGGCGGTTATGAAGTACCTTGTTGTGGCGGGTTCGCCGCTGTGTGTTTCTAACATTCGCCGCCCAATCATGTGACCGGAAAGAGTGCGAGAACTTTCGGTTACAAAAAAGGCTTGTCTTGTTTCAGTAAAGATAACTGGGAACTTTTTCTGTTAAGAACTTCACTACGAAAATATTAGCTCCAAATATTTGGTGCCACATTAAAAAAGCAGGGGAAAGTTTTTCTTCTCCAAAAAAAGTTAAACAACGACTTTACCCCAAACCCCCCGCAACTAAACCACTGTTCACTTCTGCGTCATAAATAACTTATACATAAAATTAATTCCTTGAGTATTTACAAGCATGCACTTTACATTTTACGCTTCAACCTTTTTTAGGAGAAATTTTATTTTTGCCAGCAGAATAGAAATGGTAAGGCAAGAAAAACGTCGAAATTGGTTTGTAATCAAAAAGTTGAGGAAATCATTTGTCCTATAACAATGATTTAAATCAGAGTTGTATTTGATGAGAAACTTAAGCGGGTTTGCCATTGTCGTCCAGTCTTTTGTTATTTTCATTTGCGTTTTCTTCAATCTCTGAACAAATGTTTGAAGGGCTTTCTTTCGCTTTTCCTTGATTATAGATATGTCTTTGCGGACCTTTTGAGATTAAACATTTTATGAGAATAAGGAGAAGGAGCAAAACCAAGCAGAGAACAACAATTGCGATCATTGTTCCTGAAAATTTGTTCTGTATTCCGTCTTGGTTCAAAGGGTTGCTAGAACGATTGCTCGAATACTTCAGTCCAGTAAACGGAATTTCAGATTGTAAAATATAATTGTGTCTGTTCTTGATGGTTGCCCCGTTTTGGTTGTAGGCTCTGTATTTTTTATCAAGTTTCTCGATGATGTCCGCAACATCATTTGGTGTAGTAGTTTGATCAGATAGTAAAGTAACCGTTTGAAGATTGTTGACTGCCATGGCTGTTGTGGTTTGAGAACTGTTGAAAAGGCTGAACGCAACGTATTGGTCAACAGATATTTTTTCATCCACTCTAAAGAATGTATAGTTATTAGAAAGATCTTCATCGTCTGTAAGGATTGCTTGAACCACGGTGTTGTTATCGGAACCACCAAAACTATACTTCAGTGCTTCAAAATTACCAGAGCCATCGTCGCTTTTGTTCTCTGCAGAAAAGCACGAAAGATCAAGATGAAATCAGGTATTTAAGAGATTAAATCAAATCAAACGCTGTGCTCATACATATCCTCATACGCATTCTTCACCAGAGAAATTATCCGAGTTGCGTAAAGCGGTTTCACCACACGAGACCAAACATGGTAACATTAAAAAATAAATACTAATGTTCACCATTAGCTCTATCTTTCCTGATCCTATACACCAGGGGTGGCCAACAGGTCGATCGCCGAGTGTCAGTTGGTCGATCGCGCCTGATTTTGCATTGAATTTACAAGATACTTAAAAAGAACATTTTTCAATCAATATTGCAGAAAATACGTACGATTTATCCATCAGTTGGTTGGTCACGTTTATTCTTTGGTGTCTTTTGCGATGGCTGACCACAGGCTAGCGGATTTACAGGAAAAGCGTTGCATTTTATGACATTTTGTACTTTTGACTTTATTATCGACCGGTCGATCGCGAGTTATCAAGAAATTTTCTAGTTGATCCCAGTCGAAGACAAGTTGGCCATCCCTGCTATAGATTGTTACAAACTCGCCAGAATGTCTCACACTCTATCTATTATCGTCTTTTGTGCCGGACTTTCAGAAGGGCCCGTTATACTAGCAACAGTGAAAATAAGGTGTGTTCAGAAAAGTTATATCAGTCTCGTTGAAAAACCCTGTCATAGTGTCTTAAAGCAGAAACACTGATGAAGCACCAACGAAATATATTTTGAAGACTTACCAGGTCGCCAAGTTTTAGTTAAGAGAGGGCGCTGCAAGCGAAAGACTGAAAAGTAATCGATTATATTTCGATAAGATGGGCACCTGTTGCAAATAGGAGACCCGGCGCAATTTAGTCGTGATCCAGACATTTGGGGTTCGGAGGCAAACAATTAAAGGAGGCCCTTTAACAAAGTAGGCCACTCATGCTTCTTGAAAAAACAGCAAAGATGAAACTTAGTTATATCCCATGATACGCATGTGGCATGTCTTCTCGTTTGAAACTACTTTTAAATACAACAATAATAACCACCATTTGGAAATACACTTGGTGCTAATCACGGAATGCTACTTCAAAGCGCGGAAGCCTTGTTCTACCCATCATCAATCGATGTTATCAATATTTGCGCTTCAGATTCGGGTCATGAAATCTGATTTACGTTGTACAGAGAATGTAATGGCAAACGACATTGTTAATTTATGAGCTTTTCTGAAATTCGCTTCAAGCAAAATATTACGATCCTTACTGCTTTTTGGAAACTGCAAGGGCAGTTTGGGCTTGCAAATGCCTTAAGCATATAGAAAACAGCGATATGTTGCACAAAGCAAGCATATTTCACTGTTACAGATCTGATTTTTTTCAGCAGGCCTGGTTGCATGCAGGGCCGGATTAAAGGGGGGGGGGGCAACGGGGGCAATTTCCCCGGGCC
>Ga0210059_1003729_pt1 | contig 24515 bp, 18 predicted proteins | sample Ectturendosymbi2_FD_188042 | JGI IMG/M metagenome (GOLD analysis project Ga0210059, IMG submission 188042) | Ecteinascidia turbinata endosymbiont from Florida, USA - Sample 2 (SPAdes) (version 2) | ecosystem: Host-associated > Tunicates > Ascidians > Unclassified | place: Key West, Florida...
CGTGATCAGAAAAAGCTTGGGAACCACTGGTTTAGACCCTAGGTTCTTCAAAGTGGGGAGGGGGGCGTGAAAACGTCGCAAGGTGGGCGCGAGTAGGGAAGAGACATACGTTGAAAACTGTTTCATCATTCGTAAATTTATCATCAATTCATTATAAACGCCCCAGGCTAATCAAAACAAAAGATACAAGATAAAATCTAGGAACAAACTAGAATGTGAAGACAATTTGTGACGCTCGTTGACCCGAACAAAGCCTTTAATTAAACTGCTAGTTTACAGAAAACAGTTGCACCCCTCCCATTAAGCAAGATAGTAGCAAATGCATTGTTGTTCTGATTTTTGCGTTTGATTTTGAGATTTGGTGAAGCGCGAGTAACAATGACTAACGCCAAACAGGGTGAAGACAACAACACATTTTAGGAACCTCTGGTTTGTAGTAAAATCAAACTTTGTTTCTATTTGCATGGGGACCAAAACGGGGCGAATTTACATCAAAGAGGCGCCATTTATCGGGGAAACCAGACGTTTTAAGGGGGGGGCAGTTGTCTCAAACTGCATTCTCCTGGATCCGCTACAGTAAGCCGTTGCTACAACATTGAAATTACCCATTTGTGATGGTGTTTTGGAAGTAAGCTATTCAAATGAACGTACTTTTGAAGGACACCAAGGGAAAAAACTTTATCTTGATAACTGTCAAGCCAAAGTCTCCACGATCACTTTTGCGATAGTCAAATATAATTAACTATTGCACTTGGAGCGCAAAGGTAATTTCATCAGGTTTTTGGTGATTTACGTTGATTGGTGTGATTCTGCACATGATTGAAGATAATAGGTCAAGTTTAAGCAGTTTTTTTGCGTTAGATTCATTTGGAATTAGAGTATGTGGTTAGGAGACGTTTCAGCATGTTTGCCAGCAAATCGGACTTTGCAAACTGACGTTTGCAAACGTTTCAATAAGTAGAAAAAATGTAGAAGATTTAGTATTTATCAAATTGCATTTCCGTACTTGATTATAGATTTTGTGAATTATAGTCGGAAGCACAAGTATTGTGAAAATACCTCTCGTCGCCCCCGACAACGTTGCTGCATTGTCTGACAAGCAAACACCCGAGTATGAAAACTTGACGAGAATTCTGACAAAAGACATTCCTTCAAAGTTCCCAACCGTCTCACTCGTAGTTATCAACATCATGTTGTACATAGACAGGTCTTCAGTTATTTCCGTGTAAGTGATAAATGCGTCTTGATATAGTGTAAATGAATTAACTATGTTATCTGACATACTTTGCTATTTTGTGATATTGCGTTTGAAAAGCCATGCTTTCTTTCCGGCATTTTTTCAGCTTCATTGGCCTTGTTAGTTTTCTTATGTAATTTCGAAAGTAAAAATTTCGACCAGGTTTGTGTGTGAAGCGTCCTTACGTCTAATGCTTGATTAGATTTCAAATAAGAACAACACAGCAGCTTCAGATTGAAAAAAATCATGTCGAATATTTCTAGAAAAATACTTTCATCTTCAGCAAAATGGCGTTCAATAATTGCCATATGAATACGTTTAAACTGACGAAGCATTTTTTGGTTTATAAACCTCAGAAACATGGTGAACTATTTTTGTTTAGATTCCACATTGGAACTCGAAATACCTTAACTGTTGAAGAACTGGTTAACTTGTTCAACTCAACCGGTGGTGACCAAACTATTTTTTCTGGGACTGCGGAAGAAGGTATTGTCTATGCGCAATGTTTTTCCTTGCGTATAGCGTGGCTTAAGATTCAAACTATGCAGTACCTTATCAGGCATCTCAATTTATTGACAGATATTGATAGCCACTGTTACGAATATATTGTAAAAGTTTGGAAAAATAAGTCAGACGACGGCGGTATGCTAACTGAGACTGTACTTTTTCAGCCTGCACGGGTTTGGATATTGTCACTGATTCTGGAAGAAATGCCATTCTTGTCAGCATTGGCTACACACCAATTGCTGGTGCTGTATCGTTCAAAATCAACAGAACGGATTCAACAGGCCGCTCAGTTGCAGTGTCTACCTCCCTTGGAGCAACAAGCTACGCTTCTCTTTCTTTGGAGCCTGAGCAAGTTTATACCTTTGTAATAGAAACTGATGATCTATGCGGCCTCAGCAGTTCTTTCGTAGCTATCACAGGTGAAAAATACGCTCAAAATCTTGTGGAAGTACCGTCGTTTTTAGGAAGTTATTTTGTTGTTGCTTCCAAACATTTGGAGCATGAAATTAAAACGTACTTGGATTTATCAACGCGAGAGTTGCTTAGATATTCATGAACAAGTTCTTCGTGATGATAGTGGAACTGGAGTAGCTCGTGAATGGGCACAACGTTTTAGACTGAGACAAATTTTATTGATTTTTCTGTCCCGATTGCTTTTTCAAAAAATTATAAAGCGAAACACACATGCGGAAAAAATAAAATGAAAATTTAAAATTTTTCTGGCATTGTCAACAGAGTTTCGAACATAAAATGTTAAAATGGAGTTTCTGATGTTTTTAAATCGGGGTTAAGGAAATGTGTCTATCAAAAAGTTGTTTCTTGGTTGTGGTAAATTCTTTGGTTGAAGATGCCAAGTCTGTTGTGGTGAAACTAAATGATTCATCTGAATGGTTAAAAGTGAACAGCTAGTATAACAAAAATACACACAGTAAGTTGACCAAACAAAAAGTGTTTGATGACGTGTGCTCTGTCTGTTTGAATAGTTTACAACATTTGTTTATTTCAGCGTTCACATGAATTCATTGACTTTTCGTCCGGTATTTTTGAATTGTGCTGTTTATTTTAAATTTAATACAATTGCGACCTCAGAAAAGTAAAAACAATCTTCAATTGGCCGTCTATGTCCGCAGTTGACCAGTGCCCCCGACCTTGTTTCAATGGATTTTGCGTGTGGTCGAAAGAGGACACACAGGGCACACAATGCTCGTGTCTACCCGACTATCAGAAGAATCCCAATGACCCGGATCAGTGCTTGCCCAGGCGACCTTGCGATACTTTGGCGAACGTTTTGTGCGACACTGCCGTTTCCAATTGCGTTAATCAAGAGGACGGAACGCACAGATGCGCATGTAAACCTGGCTACGAAGAAATGAACGGAAAGTGTGCAAGTAAGTCCCGGAAATACTTGGTGTAAATGGCAACTTTTGCGATGCAGAAGATTACCCAATTTTTTTCACGCAGCTAAACCTGCAACTACTGCAACACAGTGGCGTATCTACACAAAACGGCATCCATACCAAAGTTTAAATGTGCACCCTTTTCAATCATTTTAAGATTAGATGAAGGCAAAATTTTTACAAAAGGTACACCATAAAGAAAGCAAATGTTTCAAAAGACAAAATGTGTTTTTATTTTTGATTAAAACGTTTCAGCAAATACAGTACAGTATAAATATCCAAATAGGACACAACGTACTTCTATAATCATTTGTTTTTATTATAATGATTATCAAACCATTCAAGTAATACCGTTATCATAATTTACATATAGTATTGGCTGGCAAAACTGCAGATCTCCAAAAAGTTGCACAGCATATTGCAACTGCGAATGACAGTTTCTTTTCAAGTAAAACAGATTTAATTTGGATGGTACAATAAATTAATGTATGATGTAGTACTTGTGTTGGAAAGACACAAGTCCATCGAAACACCAGTATATCAAGCCTTTTGTTGTTTAAAGAACACAACATCCTAATTACAATAACGCTTTCCGTGACTTTATCGAAGAAAATTCGTCTGTGACATCATTAAAGGCAGTTTTCTCTGTTTCGTTCCTTCTTATACTTATCAAAACTAAATCACACAATGTGTCCTGACTCATTGAAGCTCGTAGGTATGAAAGAATCAGTTTCACCCAGCTTGCCGTAGATACTGCCATCGATAGCATTGTTTACAAAGCATATCGAAGATTTGCAAAGGCGCTTTCATCCATGTTAAACTATGAATGTCAGCAGGCTATAGTTTTAAGTTGCACTACTTGATACTAGCATTTTGCAATCTAGAATCTCCTTGTATAATTGCTTGCTATCTACATCTGCTAAACTGTGCGGGGCTCCTAAATTCTGCCACATAGATTTTGGTTTTTCACAGTCACGACCGTGACCAAGGCCTTGAGCATCGAACTGAAAGCCAAATTTGGACAGGAAAAGCTAACTCTAAGCAAGACTGAAAAATCTATTTTTTCATGAGCTAACATTTTTTCTCAGCTGGTACGGTAACGATGCTAACTGCCGGTGTTTTGAGGACTGAGGTTGTTTTCCTTAGTCTCTGGACTGGAGTATTGTCTTTAAACTACAGTATTATCGGCCACTAGTTGCCATCAAAGAACTTTCGTCAAGTCAGAGTCGCCTGCAGCTCTTAGGTTAATTTGTAAATCTGAGAAAGCTTAAAAGCAATGATTTGCGTAACGTTCAGGTTCTCACAGCCAGCTACGGACTCAAGCTCGTCTCAACCAGATTCTGACTAACATTCTTCTCCACGAACCGTAGTAGCACAGACTAACTTCGCCTTTCTTGTAGGGTGAGAAGGATGAGGTTTGTAGATATGGCAAGCGAGCGTTCTTGTTCTGTTACAAGGTCTGAACGCATTGTTGTACCGCGATACTACAGTTTTGTCAAAATACTTGGTGGTTCTGGTGCAACTTGCCCTCCATTGGATGCGGGCGCTGTGTTGATGCAGCATTACAGTCAATGGTTTGGGGTACAAAATAGAGGTTCAACAACTGTAAACAAAATTTTTAATTTTTGCCAAACAATTTTTGCGGCCCTGTTTAAGTGGTGCCCATGACACGTGCCATGCCTGCCATACCCTAGATACGCCACTGCTGTTACATTCAGTGCACCATTCTAGAAATCTCTTCCGTTTGAATATTTGCACCAGTTAAGCGGCATACGTTGCAAATTAGAAAACTGTAATTTGATATAAATGCTTCTTGATTGAACTTCTTTGTGTTTTCCTGTTAAATGATTTTTCTATTATTATTTACCTATTTTCCCTAAAGTTGCGGTCCATATTTTACGCCGTAATTATCTGTTGTGCTTGATCTTGTTCAGTGATCGACTTTTGCCTCACCGGACCGTGTCAGAACGGTACTTGTACACCAAAGCTTTTAAGCTTCAGTTGCAAGTGCGACCAATACTTCACTGGAGACAAATGCGATATCTTCCGGCCTTGCATACCCGACCCGTGCGAGAACGATGGGGTGTGCATGGATCAGTTCCCCGAGTATAATTGTCACTGTTTTCCAGGCTTCGAAGGTGATAAAATGGTTTTGCTACAATAGAATTGTTAATGAATTGAACGCAATGATCTGATACAAATGCTGCTTTTAGCGGGTAAACTACTTTTTTCGTTAAACAGTTAAGTTGGTTCCTCTGGCTTAGGAAACAACCACAAATACGTCAAGTTTTTGGCTACTGTTATATGTGATCAAATAAATTCCGAAAAAATAAGCACTCGAATGTAAATTGTGGGCTTTATTTTGAGGTTTTGCAATCCCTCGCTGGTCGTAAAACATAGTTTTAGGTAACATTCCTGGCGGAGATGTTTTCCATTTATTTTCACTTTGGTCCGCTTTACCGAATTTGACTTGTTTTGCTTGAAAATTGAACAAACAATCCGACACACAAAAACAATTAAGCTCGCTTTGATACGAGAAACAGCTCGTTAAAAAATTTGAATGTAAAGATTTGGGAACAGGTTTGCTTTCATATACGTGCACCGCATTGGAAACAGACTGTTTATCAAATGCATGTGACGAAAGACCACGCTCTTTTCTGACAAGGAAAAAAAAAACATTCTTAAACAAACTCATCATTCATTTTTGCTCACATGAGATTTCCCTTATTCACAGGACAATCATGCGAAAACGACATTGATGAATGTAAACTGAATCAGTGCCATCCGAATGCAAATTGCACGAATACGTTTGGGTCGTACATGTGCAAATGCAGCGATGGATACAGGTAGAGCTTTTGCTTTGCGTTGTTTCAAGAACTCATGTACCGATAGTGGAAAAGGTTATTGCTGCGAATGGCTAGTATCCCACTTTGCTAAGCAGCGGCTGCTCCCGGTAGATTTAAATGGCTCATAGAAAAGCCAGGGATTTACCATAAAAAGCTTTTCTTTTGTGCTCACTTCCGCTGTATTCTTCTTCACTTCCCTATTTCGCGATGACTTCGCAAAACCGACCTTTACCTTTGAACATGCAGTCAGAAAATCACTATTTAAAGATTTGTGGTTCGTTCGTAAAATGTCTTCTGTGGACGTTATGAAACACTTAGTGACAGCGTTCGTAGGTTCGAACCCCGTCTTATCGCTGCCCAAAAATCTTGAGTGAACATGTAGTGCATTCAACCTAATTTTGAAAGACACAGGCTTCTTGTAACTGCTACAGTCACAGATACACATTTTCACAATTAAACATTGTTCATCAACGTTTATATTTTTATTGTATTTGATGGTTTACTGTAAAATACTTGGATGCGAAACAATGAAAAACCAACGCTGTCTCTAATACTCGAAAGCATTCCCACGCTTGGAGACACTCGCAAGACACAAACAAACGAAAAAGAATGCAAGAAAACCATTAAATAAGAACAAAGATTCACCAGTAATGACTCAGTAGATGTTCCGGTGGTAAACACAAGGAGATGTTCTGTTGAAAATTAATGGCAATTTGACAGGCAGGTATGGAAATGAAACGAATAACTTATTACTCTAGCAACCAATCATTACAAATAGCTTGTTTAAACTGGTGTGGAAAAATAAATGCTTGTATTCTGCATCAACTGCTCTCCACATCACTGGTCCTTTGTAAGATATTACTTTTTGCCAATATTAGTATAGACACTAGGATTAAAATAATCTTGATTGGTAGCATATCTGGTATTATACTTAGGCACAAGCGATCATCTCTGAAAAAGACTATTATAGATACCAGGCAATAATCCATCATGAAATCTGTTCAGTACTAACGAACGTTGCGCAGCAGCATTTTGTAATTCAAACTGGCAACAAACCACTTTGACTAAATTTTGGCAGAAAAATCACAGAATGCTGCAACGCAGGTTCGCGTTTCCGATTACAAAACCCATCCTGAGAAATAAGCACAATTGCGATCGTGTCTCCTTCAGCAACACAGCAAAGAGGTGTTTGTTATTTTTACACCACGTTGCGTGCTGCGGTCTTTCCGACTGCACCCCTTTTAAGCACACAGAAGTAAATCTCCTGGAAGTACAGCCGAGTCTCGGACTGTTGGGGTTGGCATCACTTACATGCTCATGGTAGGGACTCAGGGTGCAGTGAACTTTGGAGTTAATTTGCATAATATCATCCATTTTCCATCTTGATGTGTTGCCAAGCAACGGTATGTGACAGCACACGCCAGTTTGTAGACGCAACGTGAATTCATCTCGAGTTCACTGGCTTGTCCACTATGAGTCCAAAGTTAATTGCTTGTTGAGACGAAAAATAAGAGCCACTTTCACCCTACACAAGTGATGGTCATAACTTGTGCCTGAAACAAAAAAAGTATATAATAATTTAAATAATAAAAATCTAAGACATTGAGTCGCTCCACATAGTTGCATCTCATCATGTTTTCAAGAATAAAAGCCCAAATGTAAGTAAATACTAAAGATATTGACTTTACCGCTATAGTCGATGGGATATAGCGGTACGGCACCCGTCTCTCTTTTTTGATTTCATCGCAGGGAATTTTATTTAATTTCCTCTGAAGTAGAACTAAAATACATGAATTTATTGATTCAGTGTCAATGAGAAGCAAATGGAATTGTGCACTGTCGCAAAATCCACTTACCAGGCAATAACTGAGTGGGCTACAACAAAACGTAAATAAAAAAGAAAATGTAATTATCCGTTGCTGGAACATTAAATGCAAATAAGTATATCGCATTCGAAAACGTTTAAATTTATTGAACAGCCCCCCCGAATTTTGTTCTTTCTTACATGACTTGATTGCGTTCAAGCAAAAAGCATGCGGTTTTACACTGGCTGTCGTTTATTGCCAACAGTGTTTTCACTGCCACAAGTGTGAATGCAAATCCACGAAACGCAAACACTCAAGAGTGGAAGTAGCAATCTTCGATTTGGAACTAAGCCACAATAGAGGAATAAAAACACGTCACCAGCATAATCTTTCCAAAATCTCAAACACGTAAAAAAGATTATCAACCCGTCCATTGTTTGAAAAAATTCATTCCAATTTAAGGCAAAGTCTGCGACACCAGCACACAAACAAAATTTAACAGCACAGAGAAAATGCGTGCTAAGGTTTAAATTTTATTTGAATAAAAAACGAGATTACGAAATAAGCCAGTTCTAGGTATTGCTACGGAAGAACGACATTACTCCAGTCATGGCATGGTCTTCATCTGCTTGCATCGTTAAATAACGAATTATAAAGCTTGCAATAATTTACTTTTGCGTTGTTCATGCAACTCATAATACTATAAAGGAAAAAAATTGCCCCACCGACCTTAACAAATTCATAGTTGCCACGTTCCTAACGGAATGCAAAATTTTTGACACTATTTTGTTATATAACGCCTATTGCTTACTCCAGTGAGGACTGCCGCGCTCCGGCGATTAAAACCTGTTCTGAACGAAGGCGTTCTGCCACCTTGGCTTGGTATTCGTAAATTCTTCCAATAACTTGCTACCGTTCCTTTCGTAATTCTGCTACACGTGCTGCAAAAAAACACTAACAAATGGACCTCGGCGCAAGCGAGCAGAGATGTGCGCCAATGACCACTCATAACACGTCGAAGGGAAAACAATACGATTACAATAAAGCTTCAACCTGATTCTGGATTCAGCCTTTTCGAATGTGTAGAACCTTTCTTCGATCTTTTTAGTTGGTTGTGCTACAAGATTTTGTCAATAGGTTTTCAAAGCTTTATTTGCAACAAACTTGCCATCTGGTTTCAGAGGAGATGGGAAAGTGTGTTACGAAATTATTCTGCTGCCGTACGGAGCAAGCGAGGGAGACACTCTTCTTCCTGTCGCAGATGACGTTGCGTCCGACGTGTATGAGTAAGTTGACAATTTTTTAATGGAATAGAAGCGGATGGACTTGATAAACTTCATTTGCGAAAAGATTGTTCTGCTGCCAATATTCAGGTATAAATGTAGGGTAGGCCATTAAACCTGACATTCAAATATATCTCAAGAGACGTGTCCTTCCATTCAGTGCCGGCCTTAAGCCGATGCAGCTGCATTGGGCCCCGCGCCTCTGGAGGCCTCGCACCATGGTGTTTGGGTAGATTATTCATTTTGTCAGATGCACCTTGCGCTTGAGAATTCAGTAGAAACGCCATATAGATTTCACTGCTAACAAAAAACGTTCTCGTTAGAACGAGCAAATTTCATCTCGAACGTTAGCAAACGTGCTCAGTTCTCGTGTTAGAGCTGTACTGTATATTTGCGCTCTACCACGATGATAACCCGGTTGACTGAACACAATGACGTCATAAAATCACTGCTCAGTGGGACCCCGCGCTCGGGTCTTGCATTGGGCCCCGCATCTGCTAGGGCCGGCTCTGCTTCCATTTCGAAAACAAAAATGTGCCAATTTACGAAAAGATCAAACAGGTTTTTCATACACAGGCAGATGTTTTTCATTTGTGAAATTTGGGTTCGACCAATGGTTCACAAACAAACCGAACCTTTAGGTAGTTTTCCAAGCTTTTGTCGAACCCTATTTTTGCCCAATATAACAGAAAGTTAAAATGGGTTACATGTTTCAGATGCGCTTCGTCGAACCCCTGAAACGGTTCTGTCGAACCCTAGGGGTTCGATCGCACCCACTTTGAGAACCACTGGGTTACACTTGCACTCGAAGGCTTTTGTCTGCCCTTCACTTCCGTCTCAAAGCAAAAACTGCAAATGTGAATGCGTTTTTGCAGATGAAACAAGTACTGTAGGTCAATACATTTTGCCCCTCACATTCAACGCAAACAGCCTGGCTACGGTTATATCCCGCTTGCTCAAGAAACAACCATATACTTATGTGGTTTACAAAGCGTAGTACTTGTGATGCAAACCACAATCCAGATAACAGTAAAGGAAGAGATTGTAGGATGGTTTTGGATCATGAAAAGCATGTGGGACATTTGTTCTTAGTTGTCAAACTCGTTTCAAAAACTTAAATTAACGTGCAAACTCTGACCCAGTTTTATTGATGGGTCTTCCATGGTACACTTAAGTTAAAACTAGTTACTCTGTCCTACGCAATGGAATAGAACCAACATGTCTCCAAATCTGATGAAAAAAAACATGCAGTGCATTTTGATATTAACACATTCCACGGTTTTCTGTAACTCAGAACTATGCAATCCGCAAAACGTCGTTCTGCGAGAGCTTAGGAAAGGGATAGAAGTATTTTACAAACTAAACAAAAAGTGCGCGAAACTCTTGCTTCTCGTAAAAAGAAACGAAATGTTCTAGATGACTGAAGCAACGTCGAGCATTTCTAAATTGCAATAGGACCTTGGCAGACCTTGCAGTTTATGGTTTCGATAATATGGACAACTGCGGTGATGACCTTCTCTCTATATCACTGCGTTTGCTGTGACACAAGTAATTCAAACTCTTCTATGAGACACATTGCAACAAATGTTTTATTTATTGTTGTTGATCTGGATAATTTTTTAACCAAATGTTGGTGGTGTTTGCAACACCTTACAGGGTTGATAAAAATCATGATTTTTTTGAAAAATTAAAAAATCCGGACTTTTAGAATTTGAATCTGATTTTTTTTATTTAATTCAGATTTTTTTGATTTTGTGTGTAGAAGGTGGCCATCTAAAAAGTAGTCATTATTAGTTTGTTTTAATATACCTCTTCTGTGCTTTGTTTCTTATACAGCAACTGGAATTCCGCTGAACTTTCATTCAAACTTACGTCGCACTTGTGCATCACGCTTAAACCAAATCAGTTCATAACACCAGTGCAGGTGTACAAAATGAAATATTTATTGGGAAGACAATACTCAAAATATCAGTTTATCGACTTCATTAACACTTAAGCTTATGGCATGTTAAGAAGCTTGTACATAAATACAAGCTTACCAACCGTTTTTGGTGGAAAGTCTCTTGTTAAAATTGACTAATGTAACGCAGCTTCCCCTAGTTCAGCTTCGGCAAAAGTATAAGTTTCATTCACAAAATGGTAAAAACCTATAATATATGTGTTGTTGTGAATCTGAATAAAAAATATGCTTTAAAACTAATATTTTTATAGTCAACAGCCTGCATATTTACTTGAATTTAGGTGTAACGTTTACTTTATGCCATAGCCATGTGTGCATTCAGGGGCAGTGTCCCCCAATGTTTTTAAGCATCCCACTTTTTTTTCCCAGAAAAGTTTGTTTTAAACATATATCGTATAAAAACAAAAATATTTTCCCCCTAACAGTTTATTTTGACCTCCAAACCTCAAAACCTGGCTGCAGGCTTTATGCTTGCCTACACTAAAGCTTGTGACATTCTGAGAGTTCTGACTTCTTTGTCTTCAGATGTTAGTGATTTTATTCCACATATCATTTTTGGAGTTAATTGGCATTTAATCTGTGACCAAACAGTTGCTATGATTGTCAAAACTTCAATTGCTTTAATAACTTGTGTTGTCATAAGAAGACTCTGCCTTCTTTAATAATAAGTGAAACCGATTAGAACACCGATTAGATGTGTCATACAAGTCACAGAAAGCTTCAAAACTGCATATGATTTTTTCATTCGATCACTGCTTTATATGAAATGATTTATGTCAATCAACCCTGACTAGAAATAGCTGAACTTTCATTCAAACGTTTTTGTCCTTACTCGATATCCCTTAATGCAAATAAGTCAATAACACCAGTACCGGTGCATGAAATGAAATATTTATTGAAATGCCAATACTGAAACTGCCAACTTAGTAATTTCATTGACACTCATGGCAAACACGCATAAAATTTGATGAAATTTAAATGCAACTTTCACTTTACGCCAGTCTACACTTTCAAACTTGTGGCATTCTAACAGTTATGACTTCTGAATCTGCAAGGATTAGTGATTTCAGTCCACATGTCATTTTTGCAGTAAATGGCATAAAATGTGACCCACAGTTACTATGATTGATACATTTTCAAGAGGTTTCAACTTGTGTTGTCATAAGAACTCTTTGCCTTCTACACTGATACTGTATAGGCCAGGGTTTTGTTTAAAAAAATGTTAGGCACCCAGTATGCACCTGTAGAGACCCGATTTCTCTGATTTTTGCGACCCGACTTTGTCTTATTCTAAGGTCCCGATGATCATTTTCTCTGATTCTAAGGACCCGATTTTCAATTCTAGGGACCCGAATCGGGTTCCTAAAACACCTTAAGAAAACCCTGGTATAGGCCATGTGAAAACCTGTTAGAATGCTAATTAAATGAGTAATAGATTTCACGCAAAGCTCTGAAACGACAGGTTTTTTATATTTTTATTGCTTGATTTAAATCAAATGAGTCAAATGAATCAACGCTGATATCCTATCTTTAGATTCGCACAAATGCATTAAAAAGATGATTTAATATAAAATGTTTCTATGTAAAGATTGGAATATGGAATACCCTTTGGTGAACAATCTTTTTTTCAAATACGAGTCATATCGAACGGATTAATTTATCTTGGAACTTCTTTCTACTACGTTCAATATCTTTACCGTCCATACGGCGATGGATTTGGAGGTCGGCAAATCGCCCTTGTTGCCCCATTTTGGGACGATTTTCATCCAAGCAGGAATAATATCGGAAGGGTTCATTATCAGGTGGGTCTTTTTCTCATTTTTCATTTTGAATTATGTATTTCTGTTTAAATAAAGTAAATAAAGGCGAGTTTAGCTTGAATTGTGAGTGCGTGCTTTACAGTCTTTGCCTAATCTCAGGTTCCTTGCCTGTTTTTAAGCTAGCACCTCTTTTATAAACATGAAATGACGTTCGCACCCCCTCATTTTTAGAAAAAGCGCAGAAATCACAAAAAAGTCTGATTTTGCAGTAATTTTTATTTTACAATTCCAATTTGTAATATGTAGGACTACTGACTGCACAATAGAAAACACTCAGTCGTACTCTTCAACTTTTATACATTGCTACTCATTAGAAGCAAATGCAGTGATTTTTCTTGCTGTTTCACTGAAATTATCCGTTCATACCTTGGCAAACAATTACTCACAGCCTCGCGCAAATTGTTGGAAGGTCTCAAACGGTTTTGATACTTCTTTTTCAAACTGAAAGAGAGGAAAATTTAGATTCGCACAAAAAGGTTGTTGTAAAGAGCGCTGTAATAGACAGGGTTTTTGTAGTCTAACTAATTTTTGGTAACTACGCATGGTAGAACACCAGAAATTTTCGAGTTCTGTAGCATGAAGCAATAATCCTGCGGTAATGCGCCATGAAAATTTAAAAATCACAGTGAACTTGCAATTGCATCACCAGCTGTCTTCAGCGTGGCAACCGCAGCGTGAAGCAGAAATGGCAGTGCACGCATTTAGTTTTTTTAATTTTTAATTTGGTAACGTTTGCTGGAATAATTAGTCTGGAAATTTTTTTTTGAGCGATAGCACTCGCAAGCTATCAAAAATCTCGGTTCCATTGACAAAACGTACATCCAAGATTACACAAACTCTTACCCTCGAAAATCGCATATCGGACCTGCGAAAAGCTTGTTTTGGACCCCCGGTGGTCCGGGAACCCCCGGTTTGGAACTGCTGGCCTAAAATGATGTTGAAATGCTGTACTGTCGGTATACTCTAAAATGCATGAAGGTTTGTTCACGGGACAGGTATTTTTCTCGTATCCTTTGCAAATTTACTGCTGCTCCATCCCATGGGACTGCTCATTAAAAGTTATAGCAGGAAGTACATTATGTCCTGGGGATGTATATTGCCTCGTCTCTACGAAGCTCGCAATTAGTGGGATCAAGGCTCAGGAAGGAATCACTGAAATACCAGTGAGAATATTTTAATTGCCACCTAAAAAAAGACCAACAACCAACTGTATTTTCGGGTGCCTAGCATCACTACGCCGTGACACTGAGTCTCTGCATGTAATATTGCTGTGTTATATTCAAACGATATTGGTTTTCGACTTCAGAAATTTTGTCTATTTTGTATTAGAAATACTTAGAATATGGGGCATTCAAAAGAGTTCTAGTTCACTGAATTTTCCATTGGAAAATAACAATCGTGACAAAAATTACACAATTACCAGTTTTTTAAAGCGTTTTAGGGACCCGCTTCGAGTCCCTAGAATTAAAAAACTGGTCCCTAGAATCAGAGAAAATCGGGTCCCTAGAATCAGAAAAATCGGGTCCCTACAGGTCCATACCGGGTACCTAACATTTTCCTTACAACAACCTACAATTAATCTTATTTGCATTTCACCCTTAGATGTGAACAGATTCTATTTATTAGTCAGCAATTTTGCGATAAAACCAGTTATAACTCAAAGCTTTTTTTCCCCAATGTGTATTTCTAAACAGTTTTTAAAATGCTGGAAGGAGATTCACTTTTTCATTTTACGCATTTTAGAATAGCTGTGAGTTGTTTGAAAATCACAAAAGTGCGTTTAGGATGACATCCATCGATTCATAAGCTTTGTCTAGAAAACCTGAAGTCAGCAGCAGTTTAAGTCTGTTAAACACAGACATCTTGGAAGGTAATGCAGCAGGACAGTGACTGCTGATAGCGGGAGTTAAGCCACGTAGTCTTATACTGCGTGAAAAGAATCATGAGTGAATCTGTAGCAATGCCTTTACAAGTTTGAAAAAGCTATTGTTAGTGTGAGTGTGACCAACCACCAATGTGCCTGAGTGAATAGCAAAAACTACATTTACGCAGGTTTCTTTTCACACACGCACAGTACAAACTTATGTGGCTTGTTAGAATATGTCTATGCAATCTTGTGGGAATACGTCTTAGTCTTTAGTTTTTATAATTCATCTGGTCAATTTTTAAGCCCGCGTGGGGTTATAATTTTTGAAAGTTGTTCGTAGTCGTGTCATCATACAGGTCAACGCAGGCCCGTATAGCCACTTGGGGCATTCGGGGGCAGCACACCCCAAAGTTGTTTGTTCACCCCAAAAATTTGTTGTGCCCAGAAAATGATGGTTTTAAACATGTAACAAAAGCAAAAATTTCCCCCTAAAATGTATTTTGTCACTTTCTCAAACCATAAAACTTGGCTACAGGCCTGCTTATCCGATTTGCGCGTGATGAGCGTTCACCGCGAAAAAACAGCAAAGACAAGAAAGGTTTCATTGATTGCCTTGGTCAAGATCACAGACTATTGCAGCACTTGTTTCTAAGTGACGCTGACGTGTCTTGCTGGGTGAAATAAGGCCATGCGTTACGGTTTCGTTGAAGACCATGGTCATGCTTCTTTCTTTAAAGACCATGGCGATGCTTCCTTGCAAAGAATTACCCCGTTTGAAAACGGTTGTCTGCAGATAGCCTATTATGTAAATTATCGTAATATACCCGGATATTGTTGCCAGCAAAGCGCATTTTTGGTGATAGTTGCCGTAACAATGTCATGGGAAATTTTCTCTGTGATGTAAAAAGGATAAAGAGCGTTGTTACGTCCATTCGCATTGCATCGTCAGCAGCAGTGGCGTAGCCAGCCCTAAATTTTTTTGGGGGCAAATCTGTTGACTTTAAGCAAGCAACAGTATTTTGTTTGGGACACCGCCTCTCAAAAGCACAAAATGACAAGATATGCTAGAAATTTTTGGGGGTTGGTTCCCATGGCTACGACTATGGTCACCAGTGGCATACGTAGGGGGTTGAGCATGAAGGGAACGTAGCTAAAGGGACCCACTAGCCAAAATTCAGGAAAAAACTTGCGAATTGATAGTGAATTCGTGTGTAGATGGCTATACGGAAACCCTAATTCACCGGAAAATACTCCGAAAACCGCAAAAAATTAACAATGTAGTGAAATCCAAAAGAATACTATAACGGAAATATAAGTTAATGAAGGGCCGGTTCGCCCCTCCATCTGTTACTCCGCTGATTGTCAGCAACGTAAAAACTATAAGCAAAATGTCGACCTTGCCCCCACTGAAAAATATCTGTGGACGTCCATGACGTAGCTGAATTAATCAGGAAATGTATTATACAGTAATGGAAATTGATTTCATGTAATAGTAAAAACATTAGAATCTATTTTAAAACAAAGATAACTTCTGAGGATAAGTATAGCATTATGTGAAATCAATTCTATACTGAAAATTGCTGGTTTTATCAACTTCGTCATTTTGTTGGAAATCAGCTACTTGAATACAGCTCTGTGCAAGTTTAAACCAACGCTAAGTCATGACAGCAAAAACCCTGACATCTGATTCTGCGAACGTATGCAGCAAATTATAAACTTTTAATTGTTGTTGGAAAATCCAAAACAAGAATAAAAACCTCGAAGTATAGCCTGGAGTATGATTGTGACCATCAGGGTATTACAATCGTTTTTATTACTCGTTATATTAAATTATTCAGGGATTGTTGCTGATACAATTGTATACAAATACAATTTGTAAAGAAAGTATTTTGAAAATCCTATTCATTCCACGCAGATCTATGATTCCATTCAGTATAGTTTGAACGCCAAAGGACAGGCAGCAGTGGACGAAGTGAAAAAACGAATAAACAATAAGTTCAACGTTCCCAATTTCAATCCCACCTTTGTTTACAAAGCTACTTGGAGCGAGGTCGTCATGTATCCAGAATACTTCAACGGTCATCGAGAACACGTCAGTGCACCATCCAACTTTAATTTTGTGGTTTTTGTTGCTGCATGATGTAGTCTAAACTTTGTTTTTTTCTTACTTCAGCCAAGCACTTTCCAAGCTGTGTTGGCCACTGATGGCTGCGACACCTATTTGCTTTACCTCTATAAAGAGGATGCTATGTTGTGGGACACGGGAGTGCGAAGCGTGGATAACGGCCTGATCGGATTTACAAATGGCCACGACATGACTTACGTTGAAGTGCAGGGGGAGTATCGTCCAGATCAGAGGCTGCAGACAACAGGTTAGAAAAAAAAGGCAGATTATGGCACCACATTTTGTGATTAGCGAGCAAAAATATGTTGCGTAGCAGTATAATTACCGCAATACACACGGGTTCAAGATTTGCTTACAGTTGCTTTCAAGCGATCTTGTTCATTTTTTTTACACTGCGTGTTATCTTAGACTGGGCAGTGGGCAACTGCCAAAGTAATCGCTTACGCTGTTAATGAAAACATTGTTGAGTGACATTACCAAAAAACGTTGCAGACCATTTTATTACTATTTTTAGATATAGTGCGGCAATTGTTTGCAATTTTTTTGCAGGAATAGGAACAAATATTTAGACACTGTATTCGCAACAACAGTACTTCAATTTTTTGAAAACGTAGCAACAGAAAACTTTGGCATTGTTGATCTTCGAGTATGTTGAGTATTTTTCATTAAATAAATTTGTAAATCTTCGTTTTTGTTGATCAAAGTTCGATAAGACTTTGAAAAGAATATCACGTGTTTTTCCCGGAAACATGAAACCATGCAACGTTTTTCTTCCAACAATTAAAAACTTTCGACAAATTAGCGTTTGCGTTTTTACCCAGCTTTTGTTTTCGTTTCGGCGCCGATCACTCTTCTTTTGCGTGTTCAAACGTGCATCTAAGTTTTCTTTTAATTAAAACCAACGCATCAACTCATACCGTTTAGGTGGAAGCAGGCGTGGTGAGTACATCTACCACCTGACGCCGACAAAAACGCGGCAACAAGAAGCTCGGTGTGGGTGCGTGCAGTGGTATGTCGAAGATGTGCAGACACCCTGGACTCCAGACTACATGCCTTGCCCGTGCTCCAGGATCCAGGCCATAATTGACCCGAGATTTATTGTAACGCCAGATTACTTCTTTGAACTCATCAACAGATACAATCTTGGTCTGCGTTACAGGACTGGAAATACGAGTGAATGGAATCTCGAATCAGGTTCGTTGCAAAGGCTCGACATAGATTTTCCTGCCAGTTTGTTTGTTTGCATTGCATTTTTGGTTAATTTAGCTTTGTACCATCTAACGAAATTGTTGAAAAGCAAACAACAGTCATACTTTTTCGGTAGAGGCATTGCTGCTTTGAAATTTCACTTCCATTTTATACGGAAGTTTCTATAAACATTGCGTGGAATCGCAGAACACATTTACCTTGCATCTACTGGGTTACAGAAAATTTTGGACAGTGCTTCCAGCCGGTGAGAGGAACTGGACCAAGATGCTGTTACCGAGTGTTTTTCTTCTCACCGTTTTTTTTCTTCTGGAGGCTTGAGTTCTCGGCGTTGATACCTGGACCTTTCGCCAGTCGATACGAGCGGTTCCAGATACCCGTTATTGAAAACAACAACTTCTTTCTTTGGAGAGAGCAGAGTCGCTTCGACCAACAGTACAATGACAATCAAAGTGAGGAGTTATTTGTTGTAAAACAATTCTATTATTGTTTAAGGTCTGATTTTTCTCTATAAAGAGTATATAAAAGAAGATCATCCGTAGTCAAGTCGATGAAAGCCAGAAAGTCAGCAGCTGCACAAAAGTAATTGTTGGCTTAAAAAATTTGTTTCCAAATGCAGATGATTTACAATTAAAAGTTTGTCACTCATGGGAACTGAGCTATTTTGTTTCGAAATAAAATGTTTTACGATGAAATAGTAATGGTCTGTATGTCTGTCATGTATTGTTCGTTTTTAAGATTGCTATGCTACTGAAAATAAGAAAAATAAGACGAAAGTCACAAGTAAGGACATTTCTTAGAAAGAAGGACTGTCATATTTTCTAAGACGTAGCACTGCAAAATAAGGACAAATCTTAGAAATAAGGACGGTGTGGTAGCCCTGTTAAAAGAATATGTGGTCGTGTTACACGGTGTTCGATTAGAAATTTTGTAACAGCTGGACTGCGGTCGGGGTCTGGATACCGTTAGTAAAACAAAAGGTAATGCATTAGCACATGCAAGACCGCGGAAAAGCGGTCGTGATAGCGGGGTGGTCGTGTGGTCGTCGACGGGGTGCCATTGTATATTCAAAATATCCCACCGGTGTTTTGTGAACATTTATCGATACGGTTTCAAGTCTCCAGCAAGACATGGAGACTTGTAATCAATGAGTTTCGTTCATTCTGTGACGTCCATATTAGTTTACGCTAGTTTTTTTCTTGCTCAAGCTTTTTTGTTTAAATAATACAAATACTTCAGTTCGTTCATTTATTTTTTCCCTTTTTGCGACAGCTTTAGATATATATATAGAAAGTACCCCTTTCTAAGTTTCAGCCAGGGGCCCCACACAACCTTAATCCATTCATGTCCCTGAGTATGATGTTGCGCTATAATCTGTTGCAAGGGTTTATATTACCCCAACGTTCCTCGAGAAACAATGACTGGTACAATGCAAGTCAACTTTTTACGAGATTTTACGCACTTGTGTGATGACAAAAGTATTAGATGTGAGCCAGATCCTACAGTACAACTTTGCAGCAATTTGAAGACGTCACCTCCTTGAAAATGGTACTGCCAGCAATGTCATTGAACGTGCAATGCATCATTATGACCATCATTGCCTGCATCGTTTTGCGAGCATTAAAAAGAGTGCTAAAAGTTCTAAACTCAAAAATTATGGAAAACATAAATTTTTTTTAATAGAGAAAGATCTGATACCTCGAAGACAATGTTGTGCCGAGAGCGGAGCCGCGGGATACTGCGAGATGTATCGACGACGTCGACCAGCGGCATCGTGCGCTGGTTATAGGTTCCGCAGGCCAAGTAAATTGATCGTTTTTCTTCCCATTTATGCGCGAAGTGTTGTACAATCCTGTTGTGTATCATCACGTCTAAAATCTGTATGATTTCTCACTAATTAGCTGAAAATTTGGCTTGCGAGCGAGGAGTAACCTAAACCTTTAAAAAACATTAACTTTTTTTGAAATTGCAAGGGCCTGATATGTCCGGTCTTCTTGAGGTCTAGTTGAATGGTTATTTGCGGTGCCCTGTATCAGTTTGCTTTCTGCTGTTTGCTCACAGCTTTCTTTTTCGGGGACCCGCACATCACAACTATCGACGGTCTGATGTACACTTTCAATGGTCTTGGTGAATACCACGCGGTCTATGCCCCTGGAATATTTTCGTTGCAAGCTCGGACGAAGAGAGCAACCAACGACAAGAAGGAAGAAATTGATGCCACAGTCTTTTCTGCTTTTGCGGCAAAAGATATTCGGAACAATTCAGCGACTGTGAGTTAAATACTTTATTTAATTGGTTGACGAATTCCGTTTGTTTTGACAAAAACTTACCTTACATGTTGTTTCACAAAGATCCTCCAAAATGTGTGTCAGTTTGTACTTGAAACAGACGACAAGAAACAAAGGTTTCCTGAACGTTTTATTTGCATGTAAAGCGTTTTCGCGTTTCAAAAGCAATAGTGTTAAATAAAAACATTACAGCGATCATTAGTTGAAGACTGCGTTCCAACGTTGCCAGATTTAAACAAAAATGCTATGTAAACAAATCTAAACGTTTTCGGTCGTCATTGTCTGAAACAAATGAAAGTGCAGTTTTATGTAATGGTTATAAAAATACATGTTTGAAACTAAATCTCTTCAAGAAAGGCAAGTTGACTTGACGAGCTGAGATGAAAATAGTACAATTTCTTGTTATCTTAAATTTTTCTGCTGCATTGTTTGCTAAGATCACGTGCACCTTTGACATTTCTGGAAATGTATAGTGAGCAAATTCGCACGATGAAAGGAAGTTCAAGGTACAATGCAAGTCTTAAACCGCATCCGCAGGTCATTTATACAAAAAACGTCGTAAATGTCGCTCCTGTTGTATATTTGTACTGAAAATTTATGTTCCAATTTTTTTTTTGTCAGATATAAATTTTGTAAATGTTTAAGTTGTGATAAATGCTTTTCTAAAAATTGTGAGTCGAATGAGTCTTAGGATTATTGTTCTGTGAAACATTTGCAATCACCAACAACACTTATTTGTGTGAAAGTTTTTAGTGGCAAATATCGCTAACTTCAATACCTTGTAACTTAAGACAAAAAGTTATGAGTTTGCTTTATGGATTTCTTATTTCTGTAAACGTAACGCAGGTTCAATTCGACATCGACCCTAACAATAGTTCAGGGAACGGACTTCTGGTGTCAGTAGGCGGCAACCGGGTCGAAGATGAGATCGGCGAATGTACGTGTTCTTTATAAAAAAAATAATTGATTACATATGTTTTCATATGCATTCGAAATACTTGTTGGGACCAAGCCATTGCCCGTAAAAGGCTTTATGGGGTAAAGTTATTAACTTTCGATGAAGCAGTTTTTCTCTGTCCCTAAAAAGTCAAGTTTTGTTAAACAGAAAAATATTGCTTGTGCACCACTTTTCTCCATAATGTGTTACGCAGTTCTGCTTCTTTACGGGTAAGCTTTGTTGTTTCGTAAGTTTCTTTTTGCATCTTTTTGTAAGGCCTGGACCAGACATTCGGTCCAACCCACGTCTTACAAAAGGATGCAAACACGAATTTCTTCTTACATTTGGTAGGAAAACAAACATTTTTTGTCATAATGTTGTGTGTCATAAGTTTAATAAAAGGATGCATGATTTTCTTTCTCTGCCCCAACCTTGACTGTTGTGTAAGTGCGCTATTCGACAAACAAACTTCAACTTGTTCCTTCACGCAGTTGTGCAAACCTTTGGAAATGTCACTTTATCGCGGAACGAAAACGGTACCGTTTCTGCCGGTTTTCCTGGAGGATCGGCGCTTGACGTCACCGCCGAAAACTTTATCCTATCAATGACGTTCACGGGATCGCCGGAACTGGAAGGTTACTCAAAAGGCCTGCTAGGTATAGTTTTCAAATATCGACAATGAAACTTGACACAGTGTCCTGTTCGTTTTGCCAACGCGCACACGCCTGGAACAGGCGAAAATTTACCCGAACAGTGTTTAACGCTCGCACAGGGTCGATCATGCCTTTTGAAGTTATTGGTGATTACTCCCGAACGGAGTAATATAAAAAGGATAGCGCTAGAGGGTCAGTGAAAACATCCTCGGGTTCGAAAAACAGCAATCCATCTGATGAGTTTTAAAAAAGACACCTTTACAATTGAAATTTTTAAGAAAAATGCAAGCTTTTGTTTTTCCGAAACCGATTTTTCGCACAAAACGACATTTTTGGTAAAAAGTTTGCAAACTTTTGTTTTTTTGGCTTGAATTACGTCTGAAGACCCCAAGGAACACAAAGTTTCAGCCAAAGTGAGTTATCACGCTTTTTATGGGGGAATATTGTGAGTTTAAAAACTGGGCCGGGACACGTGATTTTTGGATGACGTCATCGGAGGTTGAAAAAAAGTAAAAGGGATAGATTGTTTTTTTCTGGTGAAAAAACCTAGGAAAAAATCTGAATCTTTAGAGCCCTTGATTAACTTTCTAGCCTTGGTGGTTCTGAAATTATGGCCTAAAAACAACAAACTAATTAATAATCCTCTGGGTATTAACTCATTTGCATATATGCAAAATCTTTCATAAAACTTTTTGTCTAGGAGCGGACAAACGAAGAGAAAATATATCCTTTAAATTGGCCTAAGATGCTCCCACCAAAAAAGTTAATTTTATTCAGTACATTCACAAAGTGACGGTCGTAGCTGAAAGTTTTCATGTAGAAACTTTGTTTCCAACGTGTTTGGCTTTCGCTCCACCACTTTTGAACAAAAATAACGAAAAATTTTGGCATCGTAAAAAACAGGTCTTCGCCCAAATATCAAGTCACAAATAAGCGCAACATACTTCAAAAGATGCGTTGTTGTCTTCCGATTCTGATGGTGTTTTCGCTGACTCTTTAATACAATCTGGTCTCGATTTATGGCCGATCATAACGTCAAAAACTATGATAGTGGCTTTCGCGAGGGTTGAAGTGTTATGTTGTTTGTTAAAATGGCGTCCATCGGATTATGCTTTGTTGTGTAACAGCCGCACTTAGGGTTCTACACCTCATTTAGGGTCATGGGCGTCAGGATTTTTTCCAGGGAGGAGGCTCCTGGGGATTTTTCCAAGGGAGACAAAAAGAGTTTAAATGTGGTTCTCCCATTCGAAACTAACAAAACAACATTTCATTGCTGAAATTTTGAAAATCTAGCGGGGCGACGCCCCCCCTTCCGACGCCAATGTTTAGAGTGCTTGCCCACGTGTCATGTTAGGGTATCGTTAGTGATAATTGTGTGAATTCAAAAAAACTCAGCAGTTTTGAACAGCTGAGGTTTGTACGTAGCTTGTTGACAAGCTGTATCTTGTAAATTACAACATTGCAACTTGCTAGAAACTTTTCTTTTTATTGTTCAAGTTGAGAAGCTGCTTTGCCTAGTACGCGAACAATCCGAGCATTTTTCGTAATGCCCGTCTGTTTTTTGGAAATGGAAGTTCGGGTCATGGCCGAAGCCCTTCCAGACGTGAACTGACAATCCCTTTTCCCACGTACTAATTTAAGACTTTGATCTTCGACACCGCTGAGATGTTTTTTGTGTCATTTAGTGCGAAGGGTTTTTCCTCCAGAGCTCCCAACATCCCATCAACATTTTTGTCATGTTCTTCTCGAGTGTGACCTCCAACTGTGATATTGTTAAGACGCAGGGAAGAAGCGACTAACTCTTTTTCCACTTCCAGCTAGTCCATTTGTTGCTGAAAAACACTACAGCCCCATTAGTGACAGAAAAAGGAACGCAGCTAAACTCCCAAGGTTTTCCGCGCGCTTCACAAGCAGTTTATTTTTCGTAGCACTCGGATATCGGGAACTAAACGTTGAAAACACTTTGTATTGAGCAAACGGCAGCTAATACGCGTCCCGTTCCGGAAAGAAATTTACAGTCTGGTTAATTTGCGCAGAATGTTTTCTTCCCGGTTCTCTATCCTTTTTGATTAAAACGTGTTCTTGCCAGAGGGAGAAGCTCTCAGTTATACTACCTTCAGCACCCATTCGTCTCACCTCGCTTTCAAAGGCGGTGCGGTCCTCCAGTTTATACTGCCTTGACTCGACTGCTCTTGGTGCAACCGCTGCAGGTTTTACAGTTGGCAGCAAGGTCAGGAAAAAGCGACGGCCTGCTAGTTTTTCGAGCCGATTTTTTTGGATGTCCCCTTGTTTCCAGTTATGTTCGCGCTCCTTGGAACAAAAAAAACAGGTTGATGATGTTTCCGCAGCAAGTTCTTCCACGACAGAAGCTGGTCGCAGCCAGAGGATTCTGATAACAAGCAACGGAGCATTTTGCGTAACATCGGTTCTGAAAAACTTCTGTTTTGCACAACATCTTTTGGCACTATAGGTGGAGTAGATTGTACCACCGCAACTCGTTCGTTTGAAGTCTGACTTTTAGAATTAATTCCAGCGCCATCGTTTTGTGAACGAAGCCGTAAAAGCTCCCGTATCTGAGATAAAG